>ULMM01042034.1_pt1 | contig 70860 bp, 88 predicted proteins | sample 1951661 | NCBI WGS metagenome assembly ULMM01 (sample SAMEA4835551, study PRJEB28245) | human gut metagenome | biome: gut microbiome; material: fecal sample | place: Denmark | collected 2008 | reverse complement strand
TCTATTATTTGAACTTTTTTAGATTCTTTATACTTTTCAGATAAAGTTTTCGCTAATTTCGCATCAAACTCTATTGCTATAACTTGCTTGCTTTTTTTTGCAAGTTCAATGGTAATAATTCCTTTTCCAGGACCTATCTCAATTATAATATCGTCGTTACAAATATTACTCTTTGATAACAAAGTCGCTACAAGTTGTTTACTATGTAAATAATTTTGCGAATGTTCTATTCCCATAAATACCTCCTTTACAAATTACTATTTCATGTTATATCTACTTATCTTTAAAAGAATGATAAGTAATTACAACTTCTGCATCTTCTAAAAATATTTCATCTTTCTTAAAGCTATCATTATTAATTGTTATTTTATCAGTTTCTCCTTCTTTATTTATCCAACCAGTAATTAAATCTTCTTTTGGAACACTCTTTACATTTGTAAATCCCATATCTTCAACTTCTTGATAATTTACACCAATATAATTTTTAGGATCTACTGTTACTTTAACTTCTCCAGCTTTTGGTGTTGAATACCAATATGCCATAAATAAACTAAAACACATTAACAATATCATTATTCCAAAGCATATGCAAAGTGTAATTGCATTACCTTTTTTATCTTTTTGACTTACCTTAGATTCTATCTCAACTTCTTTTTCAAAAGTATATATGCCATATTCATTTGTCATATCTTTTACTAATTCATCAATATCCTCATAATCAGATCTTTCAAAGTCAATGATTCTAATTTTAAATATATCTCCATTTTGATAATCTACAAATACATCTTCATTTTCATATCCTCTAAAATGCCTATCAACTTTTCTTAGGACTTTTTGGCTTTTACCAACTAAACAAATATCTTTGGTACAATTGTGAATGATATATACACCTTCAAAATCTATTTGTTTTAATACTTTTATATCATCTTGTTTGCTATCAAAATCATGGATTCTAGTATCATACATTTCAAGAAACTCATCAATATCCATCTCTTCATTATTTCCTACAAGTCGTTGTAAAGTTTCTTTAGCTTTTAATATTTTCTTTTTACTAGCAGGAATTTCAACTAGAGCCTCAAGACCTAGTTCAACCATATCTGATAAAAACTTACCCATTTTGCCTCCACTTTTTACTACTTAATTATATTATCTCTTCTTTTTCTTTTTGGTATTATTAGCTGTTGCTCCCCAAATAACAGCTATACTAAATAATGGGAACATTCCTATTGCTATCAGCATATTCCAATTTGATTCAGGATCTCCTGACTTGTTAACTAAAATGATTCCAGCTATCATCATAGTTAATCCTAATAGTACCAAAAGAATAGTTATTATTACTTTAACCTTAATACTCTTTTTTCGAGACTCTTCTTGTCTCCTAATCTCCTCAAGTTCAAGTTGCTTGGTCTTTCTTCGCTCCTCTTCAATTTTTTGAAACCAATTCTTCTTAGCTTGCTTCTTATCTTCTAACTCTAGCTTTTGTTTATGCTTTATCTCTAACATCTCTTTTTTAGCATTATGTCTTGTATTAAATTTATCTTTCCAATTCTTATCATGTTGATCCATGCCTTTTTCAACTAACTTCTCAACATCTGATTCAAGGCTACCTTTTTTATTCTTTATATCAAAATTAAGTTTCATATATCTATTCCTCCTAATATAGTGCTTGTAAATTTCGCGAACTATGACTTCTTTAAATAATTTTTCTCAAAATGCTACTGAATTCTCTTTGGATCTTAAGAATATCATTCTTACTATGATTCATAATGTAATCACTTATAACATTAGCACATCTTTCATAATCTTCATCTGAATACTCATTCTTTTCTTCTATTATATAACCTGCCTTTTTTACTAAAGACATTTCTTGTTCATTTAAATCTGTTCATAATATCCCCTTCTAAAACTCTATTTGAAGTTATTGTATCACTAATTCAAATATTATTCAAATTTATTTGTCCCAAATTTAAGTTTATCCCAAAACATCTCAAAACCGGTGCCATTTCTTCATTTTGCTATTATAATTTTTATATCAATTGTAAGGAACCTTAGTTTTAGTACTATAAAAGGGAGGTAGATTTTATGGGTACTTTATATGGTGTTGCTAGGATCAGTACAGGAAAACAAAATACAGCTAGACAAATACGAAACATTTTAAAAGCATATCCTGATGCTATCATTGTAAAAGAAACTTACACTGGAACCAAGTTAGAAGGCAGAAAAGACTTTGAGCATTTAATAAAAATATTAAAAGAAGGAGATACTCTCGTTTTCGATTCTGTTTCTCGTATGAGCAGGAATTCTAAAGAAGGCTGCGAACTATATGAGGAACTTTTTAATAGGAATATAATTCTAATATTTTTAAAAGAACCCCATATTAATAGTGAAGTTTATAAACAAGCTCTGCAAAATCAAATTAAATTAGATTTTAATGTTGGAGATAAAGCAACTGATGAATTTATGAATTCTATTATTGAAGCTCTAAACAAACTTATAATAGCACTTGCTAGAAAACAAATTGAAAAAGCATTTGAACAAGCTGAAAAAGAAGTTTTAGATTTACATCAAAAAACTTCTGAAGGAATGTTAACTGCAAAATTAGCCGGAAAGCAAATTGGTCAAAAAACAGGAGCTAAACTAACTACTAAAAAATCTAAAAAAGCTAAAGAACAAATCTTAAAATATTGTAAAGATTTTGACGGTTCATTGACAGATGTTGAATGTATAAAACTAATCGGAATTTCTAGAAACACATATTATACTTATAAGAAAGACTTAAAAATCAATATATTTTAATCATTTAAAAAGCTCTAGTATCAGTACTTAGAGCTTTCTTTTTGATTTTAACAAATTAAGTTTCAAATCCACAAATTTATATGATTCTATATTTTAAAATTGTATTTGCTATGTTTTTGTTTTAAATTTCATTATTCATTTACTTGTACTCTCCTATATTGTGGTTCTATCTTTTATGCTTTTATATTCTTCTTTTAATTCCATAATTACTGCTCCTTTTATTGCTATATATATATTGTTCTTGATAAACTTCTTTATATATTATCTTTACCTTTTTTCTAAACTATCAAATTTTAACCATTTGTCAAGAAAAATTAATTCAACAATACTATTATTAGAAGTACCATAACTGTTTTTAGCAATTATTAATTCTGCTATATTTTTCTTTTCTGAATATGGATTATAATAATCATCTCTATGTAAGAACATAACTACATCTGAATTTTTTATTATATCATCTTTTATATCTGATAATATAGGTCTTTTATCTTCTCTTTCTTCTAATGCTCTTGATAGTTGGTATGTTACTATAATAGGTATATTTAATTCTTGGGCAAGTTCTTTTAATGCACTACTTACTTCTGAATCTTCTTCTTCACGAGTATTACATTTTTTATTGCTTGATATTAATTGTAAGGAATCAATTAATATTAATCCTATATTTTTTTCTTGTTTTAGTTTTATACATTTCTCTCTAATTTTATTTATTGAAATTCCAACTGTATCATCAATATATATTTCAGCATTTGATAATTGTTCTGATGTTTTTATAACTTTTTCCCATTCTTCTTCATTTAATTTTCCTGTATTTAATTTATTATTTTCAACTAATGCTTGTGAACTAAGGATTCTCTTAGTACATTGTTCTCTTGACATATCTAAACTAAATATTGCAACAGGGATATTTTCTTTTGTTGCAACATGAGTTGCTATATTCAATGCAAGTGCTGTTTTTCCCATAGCTGGTCTTGATCCTATTACTATTAAATTTGAATTATTAAGTCCTTTTATTGCATAATCTAAATCACAAAAGCCTGTTGATATTCCTGTCATTCCATTTTTACTATTTTCTAATTCTTTTAATCTTATAAATGTATCATTTAAACTTTCTTTAATTGATATAAAATCATCTTCCATAACTACTGCTCCTTTTTAATTTGTAACATATAATGATATTTCTTTGCCTTGTTTTATAATATATACATTATCATCTTTAATAAATATATCATCAACACCAACAAAGTTTTCTGGTATTATTCCTATTGGAATACCACTAAGTGCACTTGATTTTATAGTTCCTTCTTCTGTTAATGCTACAAGATAAAGGGGGTCAGATATTATTTTTTTATATTTGTAATCTTCATTATTTAAGTAAATATCTAAATCTGATTTATATACATCATCTATTGGTTTTATTATATTATCATTAGTTATTTTATATAACGAAAAACCATTTACCATATATAATCTATCTATATCATTATCTTGTAATTCTCCATTTTCAAGCAAATAACCATTATCTAATAGTACATATATATTATTATAATAATCTGTCTCTATTTGCTTCACATATTTTAAGTTAATATTATTTAGTCCATTAGTGTATTTTTTTATATAAAACATCCTTTTAATACCAAATATATTATATATTTTTAAATCATCTTCCTTTTCTTCTAATATTTGACTTGATAGTTCTTCTTCTTTTAATAGTTCTTCTTTCATAGTTTCAGACAATTCCTCAAACACTTCTTTTAATTCATTTGTACTAGGTAGCCTTTTATCATTTTTATTATTCATTTTTATACTTTTATTGTTATATATATATTGTTCATAAATAGCTTTTGTTTCATCATCTACTAAATCAAATATAATTTTAACATCATTATTTTTACAAAATTCGTTTAATAAGTTTATAACCATTTCTGCAACTTCTTCGTGTGTATAACAATGAAAGCCTGTACCTAAAGAAGGAATTATCACACTTTTATAGCCTTCTTTTATTATTACTTCAAATAATTTTAAATAGCCCTCTTTTAATTTTTCTATTGGTTGTTGTTCTTCATAATATCTAGGTGCATATATGTGTATTATATCTTTTAATAATGCAAATCCTGTTGTAATTCTTATTTCATTTACTTCCATATCTTTATTCCATTTATTATGACAGTAGTTTTCTAATTGGTCTATACCTGCTTTATCATATATAGCTCCACATACTCCTGAGCCATAGTCCATATATTTATTTGCGGGGTTTACTATTGCTTCTATATTATATTTATTTGCATTTTCAATTATATCTCCACTTACTAATATTAAATTTTTCATATTCATTATTCCTCTTTTCCAGTTACAACAAAAGTTTATTTCATTTACTTGTACTCTCCTATATTGTGGTTCTATCTTTTATATATTCAATATATTTTTTTAAATTACTATCTGTTGAGCCTATTTCCACTAAATCGACTAAATATTCAAATCCACCTATTTGTTCTAGCTCTCCCATACTTTCTAATTCTCGTTTAACAGAATTTATAATTGCCTTATTAGATTCGCTATATGAATTTAAAATAGCTTGATATATTTTTTTGTGTATTGCAGTGTCAAAGTCATCTGCTTTTAAAACTGCTGTTACATCTCTTATTGCAACTGGCTCAACTATCATATTACCTAACAATATTTGTTCTACTCTTTTATCATATTCTTCTATATATTTTAATATATCCCTCTCTTTTGTTGTTAATCTTGCAAGTTCTTCAATATTAAATTGATGATTATGTTCGCTACAATATTTTTGAATTTCTTTTAAATTATTATATATATCCATTACTTATATTTCCTCTATTTTTTCTATTAATTCTACATCAAATACTTCTCTATCAAATTCTAATTTTCCGTAAGGTGGTATTCCTCTTTTCCAGTTACAACAATAGTTTATTTCGTTATCTATAACACCATACCAATTATTGTATTGCTCCTTATAATATTTGATTCCTTGTGAACCTGTGAATTTATATACTGCTTTAAACTTCTTTTCTTTATTCATATTTTTATATCTCTCTAAAAAATTGTGATTTTTGTGATTTTTTTATTACTGATTATTTATAAATGATACAATTTTTATCTTTTGTATATTAATTACCACTATTTTAATGGGAAGATAGGGGAATTAGTGGCTGACAGACATTTGTATTTTTATTGTATCAATTAAATTATATAATGTTTTTTTTATTTAATCCCGTTACATTTTAAAAAACTATATTATTTTTAATTTTATTTTCAAAATAAAAAGCTCACTAACATAGCGAACTCTTTTATTATTTATTTTGTTTTATATACATAGCCTGTATTTAAATCTTTTATTGTATTTTCATCTTGTATTTTAAATTTTAATGTTTGAACATCATCTCCTAAATATAAATCATGATATTCTACTTTTGCTGTTACTATATCATCTTTTATTGTATATGTTCCTGTGTATGTAGATATATCCATTCCAGTAACTGCAACATAAGTTACTTTATTTCCAGAATTAAATGTGATTTTTGAATCTGCATATCCACCATTATAATTTTGATTATATATTCTACAAATATATGTAGTTCCAACTTTTATATTTTTCTTATCAATAACTTTATACGTTCTTGTTCTTTCAGCACTCCAACCTGAACTATCTGTCACTTTATACTTAATATTATATTCTCCTACTTTATCAACATTTACTGTCCCCTCTGCAGTTATTTTAGCTGTTAATTCTTCCTTATTATCAATATTATCTTCTGCTGTAACTCCTTCTAATATATTTACATTTTTTCCTTTTTCTATTGTTATTGTTTCATTTTCAATATAAATTTCTGGTCGCATAAAATCCTTTACTTCTACATTTATTTTTGAGGTTTTACTATTTCCTTTGTCTGATGTTACTTTGTAATTAATCTCATATTTTCCTATTGCATTGATATTTATATTGCCTGTTATTTCTAATGTACCACCATTATAAATTTCTACAAGACTTTCATATTTTGTATAATCTTCTATATTTTCTAAATCTATATTAAATTGATTTTCATATAGTCCTTCATTATAATTTCCTTGATATGGAAGTATTATTTCTTCTTGTTTTAATTGTATATTAATATTTTCTAAATCCAATTGCATTTCCTGTTTGTATCTTTGCTCCTCAATATGATTAATTATTTTGGGTTAAGTTTTTGCTAAATCAAGTTATTTCAACCGCTTCTAACTCAGCTAAAAATACTCTTTTTGATAAAAAACATAAAACAAGTTACTTCAACTTATATTAAATCAATGGGGTAAAAAAGGGGTAAAAAATTTTATATATATGATCAGTCACATCAGCTGTAGATATAATACCAAAAAGGAACTTAGTAGAAATATTAAGTTCCTCTTCTTTTTGTAAGTTTTAAAATAAAAATTGAAAATTGCAAGAAAATCTTGAATAAAAATGTCGAAAATGATAGAATGTTTTTGTATTAAAAATTTACGGAGGAATAACTATGACAATAAGCTATAATAAACTATGGAAGTTATTAATAGATAAAGATATAAAAAAGACACAGCTTTGTGAAAAAGCAGGTATCAGCACAAATGCAATGGCTAAAATGGGAAAAAACGAAGTTGTAAAAACAGAAACATTATTAAAGATATGTAACACTTTAAATTGTAAATTAGATGATATATTAGAATATACAGAATAAGGAGGAAATATAATGGCAAATAACGATAGAATGGTTAGTGCAAAAAAACAGAAAAAAAATGAATTTTATACTAGATACGAAGATATTGAAAAAGAAATGAATGCATATGTAGAATATAATCCAGATGTCTTTAAAGGGAAAGTAATACTTCTTCCATGTGACGATCCAGAGTGGTCTAATTTTACTAAATATTTTGCAGCTAATTTTAAACGATTTGGATTAAAAAAACTAATAAGTACAAGCTATGCTTTTGATAGTAAAGTTGATAAAGGAACTTATCAATTATCTCTATTTGAATCTGAGTCACCAAAATTTGATGAGAAGAAAACAAAAAGTCATGGTAAAATTTTTATTTTAGATGAAGATTTAAATAAATCAGGGAAAATTGATATAGAAGATTTAAAATGGGATTATTTAGAAGGAGATGGCGACTTCAGATCTAAAGAAGTCAGAAAATTAAGAGATGAAGCGGATATAATAATTACAAATCCCCCTTTTAGTTTATTTTTAGAATTTTTAGATTGGATATTGGAAGGTAAAAAACAATTTATTATCATTGGTGATATGAATGCAGTTACTGATCTTCATGTCTTTCCTCGAATAATGTCAAATGAAATTTGGATGGGTGAAGCATTTAATGTGACAATGACATTTGCAATGGATGAATCATATGAAACTACAATAAAGGAAAGAGATAAGCTCGGAAGAAAATTAGGAAAAGTACCTGCTATATGTTGGTATACTAATATTGAATTACGTAAAAGACATGAACATATTAATTTAATGACCATGGATGACAATATCAAATATAATAAGGCATTTATAAAAAAATGTAAAGAAAAGTATGGCTGTGTTGAATATAAAAAATATGATAATTACGATGCAATTGAAGTTCCTGTCGTTAGTGCAATTCCATCAGATTATAAAAAGCCTATGGGCGTTCCAATGAGTTTTTTAGGAAATTATAATCCAGATCAATTTCAAATTATTGGAACAGTAAGTGCAAGTCAAAACGAGGGATCTTTAAATTCTGGGAAAAAATATAATAAATATATTGGATATAAACAAGATGGTACACCTACAGGACGAACTGGATCTACTTTTGGAAAGTGTCCGGTTATTGTAATGGATGATGGAAAGCATCCTTATTATGAAAAAGATGGAATTAGAGTTCAAGCAACGTATCCAAGAATATTTATTGTTAATAAATAGGAGGTATAAAATGAAAACAATTTTAAAAACAGATTGGACAGTTAAAGATATATGCGAAGGATTTATGTATGACCGTTCCTTAGATAAAGGATTATATGGGCTTAATGGAAAGTTAACAATTCAACCCGAATATCAAAGAAATTATATATATGATACTGATGGGAGAGATGTTAAAGTTATTGAATCTTTACTAAAAGGCTATCCTTTAGGATTAATATATTTTGTTAAAATTGGCGATGATAAATATGAGGTATTAGATGGTCAACAAAGAATTACAAGCATTGGAAGATTTGTAAATACTACTTATCCTTTTAGTGTGCCTGATTCTAATGGTGATCCTAGATATTTTGATAGTTTACATGAAGAAGAGCAACAATTAATTCTAAATACAAATCTAACTATTTATATTTGTGAAGGCACAGCTCAAGAAATTGATGAATGGTTTAAAATAATAAATATAGTTGGTGTAGCTTTAAATGAACAAGAACGATTAAATGCTTCTTATTATGGTCCGTTTACAACTTTAGCAAGGAAAGAATATTCAAACACAAACAATGCAAATATGGAAAAATGGAGAACATATATAAAAGGTGATCCTAAAAGGCAGGAAATATTACATTGTGCGTTAGATTGGGTTTCTGATCATAATGTGCCAGGATATATGAGCGAGCATCGTAATGATAATAATATTACAGATTTAAAGAATCATTTTGATTCTGTGATTGACTGGATAAATTCATTATTTGATTATACAGAAAAAGAAGTAAAAGGATTACCATGGGGAGATTTTTATAAAAATTATCATACAAATGCATATGATAGAGTAAAACTAAATAAAGATGTCTTAAAGCTAATGGGCGATCCGTATGTTCATGATAAAAAAAATATATTTGAATACCTATTATCAGGATCTGTTCACACAGAACTATTAGATATTCGATATTTTGATGATAATGTAAGAAGATCAAAATATACAATGCAAACACAAAATGCAAAAGAAAAAGGAATTTCTAATTGTCCATATTGTGCTATTGGTAATGATAATAATAAATCTAAAATATGGAAATATGAAGAGATGGATGCAGATCATGTTACTGCATGGAGTAAAGGCGGAGCAACAGATATTGAAAACTGTCAAATGCTTTGCCAAACACATAATAGAGCAAAAGGTAATAGATAAACTTTTATAGAATGGAGAAAAACATGGAAATAGGAAAATTAGAAGAAGTAGATATTAGAAATCTTTGGAAACACGAACAATACGATTTTTCAGAATGGTTATCAAAAGAAGATAACATAGAAAATTTAAATGATATTTTAGGATTAACTTTAATAGATATAAGCAAAGAAATATATGTAGGATCATATAGATGTGATTTATTTGCTAGAGATGAAGCAACAGGTACAAAAGTTATAATAGAAAATCAATTAGAAGCTTCTAACCATGACCATCTAGGAAAAATAATTACATATGCTTCTGGATTAGATGCTAAAGTTATTGTATGGATTGTAAAAGAAGCTAGAGAAGAACACAGAAGTGCTATTGAATGGCTTAATAACAATACAAATAATAATGTTAATTTCTTTTTAATTGAATTACACGCATATAAAATAAAGAATTCTATTCCTGCTCCATTTTTTAAAGTTGTAGAACAGCCTAATGATTTTATAAAGAACAATAAGTCAGCTAATTATAACGGTGAAATGAATAAATCACAATCTGAAAGAGTCGAATTCTGGAGTCATTTAAACCAAAAAATAATTGAAAAAGGGAAACCTTTTAATACTAGAAAAGCTTCAACCGATCATTGGTATGACGTTGCTATTGGAACAAGTCAAGCTCATATTTCTATCACCTTAGTAAATAAAGATGGGAAAATAGGTATTGGCTTATGGATAAGTGATAATAAAGAATTATATGATAAATTATTTGAAAAGAAAGAAGAAATTGAATCTCAAATAAAATATAAACTTGTTTGGGATAGAAAAGGTGAAAATCAAAAAGCTTCAGCAATTACAACTTTTATAAAAGGATTAAATTTTGATAATCATTCTAATTATGATGAATTAACAGAAAAAATTATAGATACAGCTGTAGTAATGAGAGATGTCTTTAAAAAATATATATAAATATAAAACGGGATGTTCTAGTTTAAAAATATCCCGCTTCTTTTTATTTTTCTTCTCTGCTATATGTTTTTATAAGATAATCAACTTGTTCTTGTGAAAGTCTATTATTTACTTGTGCTAGTTTTAAAAGTGATTTAATATTTTCCCATCTCATTGTCTTACATTGCCTTGTCTAAAGAATCTGCTTTTACTTTTACAACTTTTTGTAATACTTCTTCAATTTCTATTTCAAAAATTTTATTCATAACTTTTAATACCTCTTTAAAATTTTTTAAAATAAATAATTCTATTGTTCATATCTATTTTTTCGCTCGTAAACCATATATTATTGATTTTAAAGTCATATATCCAATATCTACATTCTAAGTCATTCCAATATATAGTAAATTTGTAATTCTTTAATGCTTTAATTATTTTTCTGTTTAGAATAAGTCCTTTAACTTTTAATGTATAATCATTGTTTTTTATTTTCAAGTTTAATCATCTCCAATAAATACATCATCTTCATCTACTATATGTTCTTCTTTGGTCTCTAAATCTTCTAATAAATAAGTTTCGTTTTCTTCATCTACTTTTAATATCTTGCCATAATATACTGTTTGTCTTAATAAATATGGTCTGATTTCTCCTACTTTAAAATACATATAATTATTTTCCTTTCACTTTTTATATATTAATTTTCATCTTCTGTTGCTGTTAATCTCATAATAGGAGCTACTGTTTTTATTAATCTTATTTCTTCTGCATTTAACTTTCTACTTTGTTTTTCTTCAATTTTACTAATGCACATTTGAATAAATTTCTTATTCTCAATATCTTCTTCACTACTATTATTTAAAATTTTGTCGATTCTATAATTTAAGTTTTCATCAAATAGAGTTCTACATTTACTTATTTCTTTATGTATTTTATCTAAATCTGTATTATCTATATAATATTTACAAGTATGTGTTCCGTATCTAATGGAAAGATAACAAGCTATAATAACCTCATTATCACTAAATTTATTTGATAAGTCATCTAGTTCCTCTATTATTTTTATTATTCTTTCTATATCCATTTCTTACTACCTTTCTAATGTTTCATTTCTCATTTTAAGCTTCTCCTTGATATTTTTCAAAAACTTCTAAAGCCTCTAATGTGCCACAATTACTACATATTTCTGTTTTATTATCTGCTCTTGATAATGCTGGATGACCTTGAATATAATTACCACACTTAGAACATATTTTTTCTTGTTCCTCTATTATTTCAAATTCATCTACTCCTACAACTAATCCTAATGTACTTCCATTTTTCCATTTAATATGTAGTGTTCCTAAATCATCAACAGATGTTATAATTCCTTCTTCTCCTGTTGCTAGATCATTATAAAAATCATACATTTTTATTAATTTAACTTTTGTTCCAATTGGATATTTTTGTTTAATATATTCAATTTCTTTTTTTGTATATTCTTTAGCATTACATTGTTTATCTAGTATTGCAATAATATGTTCCAGTCCTGCTATATCTGTTATTATATCCATCCTCTCAGGTATAAATATTATTTTTAACTTACCTTCAAATTCTTCTACTTGTAATGTTTTATAAACATCTTTTTCACCATACTTATATGTTAAATATTCTAGTGTTAATATATTTTCTGATAATATTAAATCAATTTTTTTCATATATTTATTTGCTATTAATTTTATTACTTCTACTAATATTTCCATTTAATCTTTACCTTTCTATACTACTAAATACTTATTTATTGAACAAAAGTAAAAAACAACTTCTCTATTCCATGATCTATCAAATATTAAATCTCTTAATGAAACATCTATATTTCTAAAAATAATATCTTTATATGGAATTATTTTTTGGTAATCAAATAGTTCTGTTTTCCAATTAGAATTGATATTATTTATATAATTTATAAAGTTTTGCCTAATATCTTCTTCTATTTTTTCTTTTAATTTTGTTCTTTGAGGAGACATAGAATATCTATTATAGCTTTCTACATTTTTCATAAATTCTTTATAATCTTCTGCTGAACTATAATTTGTTGCTACAAAACACCCTCCGTCATCAAAATATTTCTCTATTATCTGTGTCAATTTATGAGATTCTAATGTAATTCTAATAATCATTTTTTATAATACTCCTTAATAAAATAAAATTAGATATTAAGTTACAATTTATATTCTGCAATTAATTTCTTGCAGTTATCACATAAATCATTTTCCTTAACATCTAATTTCTCACAGACTATTAGCCTACAATTTTCACAACCTTTTAAAGCAATTATCTTTGCTATATTTGCAGACTTAATATATTCTAAATGTCTTAATGCTCTTTCTTTTACATCTGGATATTTAGCAATTAATTCATCATAATTTTCAGTAATATCTATATATTCTTCTGATGTAATTCCTATTAAACTTCTAGATTGTTCATCAAGTAATGGGGTTTTACTATTTAATTTTATCAATTCGTATTCATATAAATTTTCTTTTAGTTTACTTTCTTTTGCTATCTCTATTAATTCTTTAGTATCTTTTAATATTTGTTCAGCTAGTTCTTCTTTAGTTCTATTTTCTGGCTTCAAACACATATTTCACACCCCCTAATTTATAGACTTTTCTAATTATATTATCATACAAAATTAAGAAAATATCACTAGGGATTTTTAAAATATGGAACGTGTTTTATATTTATTTCTTTAATAAATCAAATGCTTTTTCTAAATTAATTCTTGTTTTTTCTAGTATAATGTTTATATAGTTATAATCATCTTTGTTTAATTCTGTAACAAAATCAGTTTCATTAATTATATTTTTAATTGTTTTATCTATTGCATATATATTATCTACAAGCTGACTATCAAATATTGTTTCTTTAATCTCAATTATTTTTAGCATACCTTTAGACCTCTTTCATTATAATTTTCATTATACTATTAATATTTTACAAAAGAAGTTTTAGTGATACTCTCTGAAACCCTTGACTTTTAAGCATTGTTACTATATATTATATAAAAATAGATACGAAAGGGGTAATTAACTATGAATAAAGCTGAATTAGTAAATGCAATAGCAAATGAAACAGGACTTTCTAAAAAAGATACAGAAGCTACAATAAATTCTTTTGTAAATGTAGTAACAAATGCTTTAGAGAACAAAGATAAAGTTCAATTAATAGGATTTGGAACTTTTGAAACAAGAGAAAGAGCTGAAAAAATAGGAAGAAATCCACAAACAGGAGCAGAATTAAAAATCCCTGCTGCTACAACACCAGCATTTAAAGCAGGTAAAGCTCTAAAAGAAAAAGTTAATAAATAAATTTTAAAATAATAATAAGTCTTTTATGTGTGAAAGTCAGCTCTATGCTGTGAATGTGTTTTTATACAATAGCCATAAAAGGCTTATTTTGTTATATTTTCAATTCTTTTGAAATCTACACATATATCTTTATATGCATCATAATTCATATATGTATATCTTGCTTTCCTTAATATTTGATGTTGATGTTTAGAAATATAAAAATACTCGTTATATAATATTCTTGAAGAATTATAATTAATTTTCTTAATAAATTTTTTAGGAACTGGAATCATATTTGAAAATCTAATTAGCCCAATGTAGTTATTGTAATAATCATATATTCTAAAAAATGTATTGTTCATATAATAATTTTTATGTTTTTCTCTTGCTGAATACATAGGAGCTAGATATATATAATTTTTATTTTTTAATACTACTCCTAAATAAGGTCTATTCTTTATTGCTATTTTTTCATCAAATTGTCTTATATACTCTATATATTCTTGTTTTATATAGTAAAATTCTAAACTATTCATTTTTACCACCTCTATTATATTTTTCAATTATAGGTTTAAAATACTTTTTTTCTCCATCTAATCTTGCTTGTACTGCTTCTTCCTTAGTATGAAATGTACCTAAGTTTATATTTTTTCCTTGTAACTTTATGTATGCTACCCACTTCTTTTTTGATTTACTATAACTAACCCCTGTAACTCCTGACGTATTATTTGAATTTGTTTTTCTATTCTCTAATGATTTTATCATCGTATTTTCAAAACTTTTCATACTTTTCATCATTTTATCAGTTCTTGCTCTTGATTTTCTATAACACCCACAACTTGTATTTTTTCTTAAATCACTTGAAGTATAGTAAGTAATATTACCACATTCACATTTGCATTTATATAATATACTTCCGGTTTTTTGCTCTCTTATCACTCTTTTCTAATACTGTTAGCATATTTAATTTTTTACCTACAAATTTATTATCTTTATGTATTGTTTTGATCTTTGAATTTAATTTGTCAATGTATTCTTTAGCTTTTTCTAATTCTTCTAATTCTCTTAATATATTTTCTAGTTCTTCATATTCACTGTTCATATTCTACATCCTTGTCAATATTATTATATCCACTTCCTTCTAGTATTTAGGGCAACTATAGACTTTCTTGGATATTTATAATTAATAATATAAAACAAGGAAAATGTCACGTAACAATTAAAATTTTAATTTTTTAACATTTTTTCAAAACCGTTGAAATTGTTGAGTTTGAAAGGTTCTGGCAAATGTATCAAATTAGTAGCACATTGTGTCCTCCAGCAGCCGCTATTTCTAAAGCTCTTTTTACATTTTCCTGCCCTTTTACATCTGAAAAGTCAAATGAATATTTATTATTTTCATTTAATATAATTTCTGCATCTATCTTCTCCTCTATTATTTCTATTTCTTCATTTAAATACATTACGATTTCTTTTAAATCATTTATGCCTATTACTTCTATTCCTTTTACAATTGTTGCTTCTTTTACATTCTCTTTTGGAAGTATTATTCTTTTAATATTTAGTTTTTTAGCTTCTATGCATAATGGTAAAATTCCATTTACCTTCATAAGTTTACCATCTAATGATAGCTCTCCTATAAATATCGTATCTTCTACTTTTTGTGGTTTTATTGTTTCCATACTTAGCAATATTCCTACTGCTATTGGCAAATCAAAATATGGACCTTCTTTTTTTATTTCCGCAGGTGCTAAATTTACAATAATTTTACTACTTCTTAATTCAAACCCAGAATTTTTTATTGCTGTTCTTACTCTTTCTTTTGATTCTCTTATACTTGTATCTGGCAATCCCACTGTCTCCCATCCGTGGCATACCTTTAGAAACATCAACTTGCACGTTAATAAGACACCCATCTAAACCATATAGTGCCATACTTTTTACTATTGATAACATTTTTTACCTCTTTTTGATTTTTATTTAGAATTAAATTATTTGAAGAAAAAACAGAGGTTAGTGTTAAAAAGCTTTTAACCTCTATCCTCTGTCAATTTTATATTTTTTATTTTATTTTGCAATACCTTCGACAAAAATAGTTATTTACTTTACATTTTTCTTATTTTTTGACAAATTTCTATTTTACTGGTACTCCTGTATACTCTTGTGCTTTTTCTTCTCCATTTAATACTCTTAATACCCCATTTGATAGAGCTTGCATTTCTTCTTCTCCTGGAATAATTACAACTTTTCCTATAAAAGATATATACTCTTTTAATGTTTTTATAAAATATTCATCATATGCCATTCCACCTGTTAGTATTATGGCATCTACTTTTCCTTTTAGTACCACACTTTGTGCTCCTATTTCCTTTGCTACCTGATAGATCATTGCATCATAAACTAATTTTGCATATTCATTTCCTTCTGCTATCATTTTTACTACATCTCTTGCGTCACTTGTTCCTAAATGTGATACTAGTCCTCCTTTTTTAGTAATTAGTTCTTTAAGTTCTTCTTCACTATATTTACCTGAAAAGCACATTTCTATTAAATCTATTGCAGGAACTTTTCCACTTCTTGTTGGTGCAAATGGCCCATCTCCGTTTAAAGCATTGTTTACCTCTATAATTTTTCCATTTTTATGTGCTCCAACAGAAATTCCGCCACCTAAATGTGCTACAATTAAATTTAATTCATCATATTTTTTTCCTATGCTATTAGCATATTGATGTGCTACTTCTTTTTGATTTAACGCATGGAATATACTTTGATTGTATATTCCTTTTATTCCAGTAACTCTTGATATTTCTTGTTTTTCATCTACAGTTACAGGATTTACAACATATGCTTTTTTATTATTTATTTTTGCTAAATTATATGCTATTTGTGCTCCTAATACAGATGCATGTTTCATTGTATAGCCTATTTGTGCATGATGTAATAATATATCATTTATCTCATATGTTCCTCCAGCTACTGATACAAGTCCTCCTCCTCTTCCAGAAAATGCATCTATCGTTTCTAGAGGTATGTTATTTTTGTTTAGTGCTTCAATTACCATCTCTGTTCTATATGGTAGTTGCTCTGATATTTCTTTAAATTGTGCTAACTTGTCTGCCTCATGTGTTAAGTTTTCCTTAAAAACCATCTTTTCATCGTCAAAAAGTGCTATTTTGGTAGATGTTGAACCTGGATTAATTGCTAATATCCTATACATATTATTCCTTCTTTCCATTTAATATTTTATATTATTTTTCCCTTTTAAAAATAATATCTTTCATATCTGTTTTTTCAAAGTTTACAGTTCCTTCTTCGGCAATATCTCCGCATGGCAATTCTAATGTTATCTCTGCTTTATATTTGTTTTTATTTATTGTTATTATGAAATCAAATGCAACTGTAAATTTAATATCGTCTGTAGTTTTTTCTATTTTTTTAATTAATGTACCATCATGTATAATTTGTTCATCTTCATCAGATTCGTACTTTCCTATATTTGTATTGCTAAATCTTATTGTTGCATTTCCACCTTGGTTTCCTATTTCTAATATTTTTGAATTGCTACGTGCTCCACCTTTATATTTTAATCTTTCATCTACAATATAATCTTCTGAATAATCATATAACCTTCCTTCTGAGCTATTTGGCATATATGTTATTACTTCTCCTATTTTTGGTGCTTTTACAATTCTAATGTTTTCTATGCTAATACTCTCTATATACATTTGTTTCTCAGTTTTAAATTCCTCATTTTTGTCTATATAAAAGTATATATCATTGTTTTGAAATATATTAAAATTCCATTTTTTATTTGTTTTTTCCTGCTCCACACCTTCTGCTGTACTAACAATTATAATTTTAGATAATTTAAAAGGCATATTTTGTTCCCCTTCTACTTCATATTTTATCATTATAATTGCAATTACTATTAATATTAAAATTAATACAGTTACAGCCAAATAGAATTTTATAGTTTGCTTTTTTTTATCTGTTTCCATGTATCCTCCTCGCATGAAAAATTTGGCGGAGTGGGTGGGATTCGAACCCACGTGCCTGTTTTCGCAGACTAACTGATTTCGAATCAGCCTCGTTATGACCACTTCGATACCACTCCACAATATTTACTTTTTATTTCTTAAATTTTTAAAAAAATCCTTTAAAATTTTTTCACATTTTTCTTGCACTATTCCTGTTTCTATTTCTACTTTATGGTTAAATGTATAATCACCTAATAAATTTAGAACTGAACCACAAGCACCTGTCTTTTTATCCATTGTACCTATATACACCTTTTTAATTCGTGCTTGTATTAATGCTCCTGCACACATTGCACATGGTTCTAGTGTAACATACATTTCACAATCTTGCAATCTCCAAGCATTCAATTTTTTACTTGCTTTTTTTATAGCTATAATTTCTGCATGTTGTGTTGTATCTTTTTTTTCCTCTTTTCTATTGTATGCTCTTGCTATAATTTTTCCATCTCTTACTATTATAGCCCCTACTGGTATTTCTTCTTTGTTATATGCTTTTTTAGCTTGTTTTAATGCTTCTAGCATAAATTTTTCTTTTTCTAACATCCTAGCTCCTAACTTTTTTAATATATTCTTCAATTAATGGTGCCAAAGGGGACGGGGAATTTTGGCACAAATTTATGTTAGTGTCAGAGACTCTGCCCTTTGACACACTGTACCATAAAACTTTGTATTTTACAATAGATAAATAGCAATATCTCCATTTATATTACCTCCAGTATAAATAAAAGATTATGGCTACTTAATTTAATTATTCAGTATTTTTTTAAGAAAATTTCATGGACCTATTTTTTTGTTAGTCCATTGTAATTATTAACTATTCTTTCTAATAATTCTTCTTTAATTTCTCTTCCACAATCTTACTTCCTTATATAAAACTATATGTAGTAATAAAATGCTCGTCCTGTATTGTCAAGTATTTTATCAATATTTTCATATTTTTTATCTTAGGAACTGAAAAAAAGGAATAGTTTTTTACTACTCCTTTGGTGCGCCATAGAGGAGTCGAACCTCCGACCATCAGATTAAGAGTCTGCTGCTCTACCAACTGAGCTAATGGCGCATATTTTTCTTGACAAATTTAAAACAATTATTATTATAATGCTGTGTTTTAAATTTGTCAAGATAAACACAATAATTTAAGTTACGCTTTCTTGATTTATATCACTTTCTTCTGAGTTTATATCTGTTTCTTGAGGTTTATCCTTCTCTTCTTCTCCACTATTTACGGGAACTATAACTTCTGGTTTTGCTATCTTTTTTGTTCCTCTTATTACGATTCTGTCCATAGGATCATATGTGTCTCTTGATACTAATGTTTGTGATATTACTTTTCCATTTAGCTTTAATATTTTATATGTTTCGCTATTGCATCCATCAAATCCACTTTCTTCAACAATTTCTTTTCCCTCTTCTAATGTTGCATCATTTTTATATTTTGTAGTACGATATATATATGAAGTTATTTTTGATTGAATTATTACCTCATATTCTGTTTTTTCTTTGATTCCATATATTTGTGCTGTTGTAATCCCATCTTTAGCTACAGTCTCTATTTTTATTGGATAGTTCCTATTATTTTTAAATTGAAAATCTACTGTTCCCCAATTAACTGTTGCATCTCTACCTGCTGCCACATAAGAAGTTTCAAAACAGTGGTTACTTCTATCTGTGACTTCTAAATTTGCCAATAATACTGCATTATATAATGTAGAAGATATTTGACATATCCCCCCACCGACATCTTGTACAACCTTTCCTCCTGCATATGCACCTGCTGCTTTATATCCAGCACTAATTGTTCTTTCACCAACCGTTTGATTATATGAAAATGTTTCGCCTGGCATAAGTATAGTTCCATTAATTGCTTTTGCAGCTAATTCTAAATTATTACTTCTATTATAATTACCTGCATTATATCTTGTTGTATATGTAGATAATTGATCTGGAAATGCTTTTTCTCCTAGATCAGCTAATGTTTTTTTAGGTATAGTTATTTTTAATGGTATTTCATATTCTTGCTTGTTTTCTTCAATAATTTTTTCCGCTTCTTCCATAGACATATCAAAGTCCACACCATTTACATGTGTATATACTTTAAATGGATTTTCCTCTATATATGCATCTTTAGGTTCTTTGTATATCTCTTTTCTTATTTTTTCTAAGTTTATAGGTTCTGGATCAGCCTCTTGCACAGGTAATTCTATGATATTCTCTTTTTTATTTATGTCTTTAATTTGAGCATACAATATATTTTTAAATTTTTCGCTCTCTACTTTATTTCCTCTTTTTCCTCTTACTATTATAAGTTTTTTTCCTTCTATATAATAGCTGTTTTCTACTACTGCATTTGGCAACTTAGCTGATATTTCTTTTATTTTATTTTGTAAAACTTCCTCATCAATAATTAATTCTGGTTCAATATTTGTTTTGAACAGTTTAGTTAATAAAATTTTATAATTATTTACTACAATATTATCTGCTTTTCCAATATTGTAAGCTTTGTTGACAGCTTTATCTATATTAAATTTTATCCCAAATTGGCTTGTATTTACTACTGTTTCATAACTTCCGTGTTTTATTGTAATATCACTTGTTAATTTTTCATTTATTATATCATTTACTTTTTGTAAAGCTTCTTCTTTTGACATTTCAGAAACATCTATATTTAATATTGATATGCCTGATAAAATATTCGTATTTTTTATATTTAGTAATGCAAATATTATAGAAAATATTATTAGAGAACATATTATTAATGTTATCATTATAGCAATTGTTGCTTTTCTTTTACTTTCTTTTGCCTTCTCTCGTCTTGATTTTCTTGTCTCTTTTGTTCCTTTTTCTTCATAGCCTTCCTCTATATTTTTTAGTATTTCATTTTCGTTATTTATTTCTTCTACTATGGTTTTATTTTCTTCTATTTTTATTGCTTTATCTCCATGTTCTTCCATATTGTACCCCTTTATTTTTTTATTTGCTTTAGTATATATTTATACTTTATCTTAAACATATATTACCATATAAATTATTTTTTTACAATATACTTTATTTAGTAAAAATTGTTATTTTTTCTGGACTTTTATATATATTTTTTATATAATGAAAAAAAATGGTAAAAAGAGTGATTTATAATGATTGGTGATATGATTGCTAAAGCAAGAAAAGAAAAAAATATGTCTAAAACACAACTTTCTAAACTTACTAAAATTGATATTGGTCATCTTACTCACATTGAAAAAGGTGAACGTATTCCTAGCCACAGAGCTTTAAAAAGTATTTGTAAAGCTTTAGATGTTCCTTATCAAACTTTTATGTTTATGTATGATAAAGCCACATATGATGAACAGGATTATTATAAAATTTTTAGACACATGACATATAATAGAGTTCTAGCTTTTGAAAATATAGCTGATTTTATAGAATGTCCTTCTAGTGCTTCCACTGCAGCAGTCGCTGTAAAAATGCCAGATAGTTCTATGGAACCAAAAATAAAAAAAGGAGATTATCTTTTTGTTGAATTAAATGCTCCATTAAGCAGTAATGATCTAGCTATAGTTCAAATTAGAGGTCAAATTTATGTACGAAAATTTGTAGTTAGAGCAGATAGATTAATTTTAAAATCAGATAACAAGGACTATAAATCGATAAATTTTTCGGAATATGATGAATTTAATATTATAGGTAAGGTTGTAGGTATCAAAAAAAATTAATTTTTTTATATTTTTTGTAGAAAATACTTGAATAATATTTTATTTAATAATATAATTTAGTTTGTAATATAAACAAGAGATGAATGAGGGAGATATAAAAATGGAATTAGTAAAAAATGTTTTTTTTAATACAGATAAATTAGTTGAAAACACTAAAGTTAAAATCTCATATGTTGGTGTTCTTTTCCAAGGCAATTCTGAGGAGGTTTATATTCATTACGGATTTGGTCCAAACTGGAACAATGTTAATGAAGTTAAAATGGAAAAAACCGAATTAGGATTTCAAGCTGAAATAGACTTATTATCAGGCGATACTTTAAATTTCTGTTTTAGAAATTCTAAAAATGAATGGGATAATAATAACAATGCTAATTATGTATTTCCTATTGAAAAAGTCGAATTAGCTTTAGTTGTCCAAGATAAAAATAATAATATTGCAGAAAGTAGAAGACTAAGGAAAACATATATATGGAGCAAAAAAATAAAGCTTACTATTTATAAAGTAATTACTTATTTGCCAAAATTAATTTCTGGAAATTATAAAAGAAAAATAGAAGAATAGAGCATTAATTTATATAAAATAAAAAACTGACATTGGTGTCAGTTTTTTTGATTGTCTTTTATATTACTATTCCACCATTTATAGAAATTACTTGACCTGTTGTATAATTATCCTCTATTAACCATTCTACACATTTAGATATATCTTCTGTTTGTCCTATCTTTTCCATTGGTATCTGTTCTATAAATTCCTTTCTTGCTTGTTCTGATATGTTTTTATTTATATCTGTATCTATAAATCCTGGTGCTACTGAATTTACCCTTATATTTGATGGACCTAATTCTTTTGCTAATGATTTTGTCAATCCATCTATCGCAGCTTTAGAAACCGAATAATGTACTTCGCAAGATGCTCCTGTTATTCCCCATATTGAAGAAATATTTATAATACACCCACTTTTGTTATTAATCATATTTGGTAATGCCTCTTGCGTACAATAAAATACTGAATTTAAGTTTGTATTAATCATCCTCGCCCAATCTTCGTCTGTTATTTCTGTAAATAGTTTTATTTGCGATATACCTGCATTATTTACTAAAACGTCTATTTGTTTGAATTTTTCTAATGCAAATTCAATTAACTTTTTTGCCTCTTGCCTTTTAGAAACATCTGCTTTAAATATTTCAATTTCTATTCCTTTTTTTTCTAACTCTTGTTTTACAGTTATTGCTTCTTTTTCTGATGTATTATAGTTTAAAATGACATTGTATCCTTTTTTTGCTAATGTTTTTACTATATTAGCACCTATCCCTCTTGAAGCTCCAGTAACTATTACCACTTTACTTTGCATACTTTCTTCTATCCTTCCTTCCAAAATTTTTATTAGCTCCTTTATACGTACTAGTTAAAGAATGGCAATTAGGGCATAACAATATAAGATTTTCCTCTTTATTATTTTGATAATTACCATGTTTCTCCTTATAAAACAAAAAGCTAGACAAGTTTATAACAAGTCTAACTTTAAGTATTGGAGCCACTTGTCCGATTTGAACGGACGACCTACTGATTACAAGTCAGTTGCTCTACCAGCTGAGCTAAAGTGGCATATTCAATTGGTGACCCCGACGGGAATCGAACCCATGTCTCCGCCGTGAAAGGGCGATGTCTTAACCGCTTGACCACGGGGCCTTTAAAAGTTCTCTAGGATTTAAGTTAAAGCTTAAATCCTAGTTTGGTGAGCCATCGCGGACTCGAACCGCGGACAACTTGATTAAAAGTCAAGTGCTCTACCACCTGAGCTAATGACCCAGATTTTAAGCTGTGCGCCTTTCGGGCTAACACAAGCTTAATTTTAACTTATTTTTTTAAATTTGTCAATACATATTTATAAATTTTGTGTTTTTTTGTAAATTTTTATGCATTTAGTTTTTCTAATAGTTCATCCACGTTAACTCCATGCACATCACATGCTTCTTCAATCGTCTCAGCTTGTGAAGCTGGGCAACCTAAGCAATGCATTCCTATACTTAATAATATTTCTGCCTTTTCTGGAGCTACCTCCATTATTTCTCCTATTTTTGTGTCCTTGTTAAATTTCATATTTTTCCTTCCCTTCTTTTTATTTAAAAAATTATTTTTAGTAACAAATTACTATTATACATAAAACTTCCTATAAAAGACTTCTTTATGCTTAATATAAGTATACTATTTGGTAACATTGGAGATAAGAAAGATATAATTGCAAGAATTATATAGATTATTATCAATGCTTCTAATAGTCCATAAATTATACCACCCAATTTATCAAATTGTTTTATTACTGGTAACTTTGTTATCCATTTTGTTATTAATTTTATTACTAATAATAAAATTTTCGCTATTATAAATATTGTTATCCAAACTCCTGCATTTATAATTAGAGTAGCTACTTTATTTGCGGTTGTATCTGCTACTTTATTTTTTACATCATTTGTTGCATCTTCCAATGTTTCATTTATATACTCTTGCACAACTGTTGGCATTGTAGTATCTTCTTCTGTCTTTTCTACTTCGTTTTTTTCCTCTTCTTGCTTTATTATAACACTTCTAATTGAATTCTCCAAATTTTCATCTATTTGAGTATTATTTATTATTAGAATTGAAACTGGTTTAAATAATATACATGCTACTATTATAGCTAATATAAAAGATATTATTTTTAACAGGCATCCTGTTAAACCTCTTTTATAACCTAACCCCACACATAGCAAAATTATTGCTACTATCACTAAGTCTACAATTAACATATATTTTCTCCTTTCTATAAATTTACTATTTCTATCTTATCTCTATATACAATTGCTGCTGCTCCTTCACATAGCACAACATCTTTTATTTCTTGTAATGATTTATATCTTTTAATTAGCCAGCCATTGGTATGAATAAATTCTACTTCTGAACCTATATTTATAGCTATTGTTTCGCCTCTACAATATATAGACTTTGCCACTCCTTCTATAGTATATATAATAGATTTACCACTTGTTATATTTTTTATTTCTATATTAGTATCAGCACTAAATAATCCCGAAGACTGCTCTGTTGCCTTTATGATATAATTTTCTAATTCTATATCTGCTTTTTTTGCATTTTCATCTAATTGCATAATATTTTCGTCAATTTCATTGTATATCATATGTATAGAACTGTCATACATACAAATCAATTTGTTTTTATCTTGATATTTTATATTTGTAACTAAATCATTAGAATTTGCAGCATATGTATATATAATTGCCTCTGCTGGCTCTTGCTTTGCTTTTTCTATTGATATTACTTTTATATTAGACTGTATTACTGTTCCTGTTGTATTTACTTCTGCAAAACTTAAATATTTATTGTCTTTTGATATACAAGAATCAATTGCATTTGTTGTTGACAGATATGTTTTAAACAACTCTTTCCCTTTTGGCTCATATGTTGCAATAACAGATTTATGAGTGGTTCCTTTTAATATTATGCTTACATATCCATTTGGATTAACATTTATTTTTGAAATATTTCCTTCTATTTCTTTCTCCCATAATATGTTGTTCTCGCAAATTAAATAAATTTTATTACTATCTTTTTCTCCTATTGCTAAATATCTTCCATTTGCGCTATATATTGGATTATTTATTTTTACCTCTAATTCACTTTCTATTTTTCCAGAAGGACTATATTGTTTCAACTTGTTTTCTGACAATATACTTATATATTTATAATTTTCTATAATGTTAACATTAGCTTCATAGCCTATATCTATTACTGTCGCATCTCCACCTGCTATATTTTTTCTAAATAAATACACATCTAAAAAATTTCTAAAAGGTTTATTAAAGCAATATATTATTGTAGAAATAATTACAATTAATAATATAACTACAGCTATAATTGTTATAATTAACTTTTTTTTATTTATTTTCTTCTTTTCTTCCATCTCTTTAGATTGAAACTCTATAATATTATTTTTCATATGTGCTCCTATTTTTAATAATTTCATTATATATTTTATATCAGTTTTTTTGTTTTTTTTCAATAGTTTTCATATAAATACAAAAACCATAACTGAATTTTAAAATTTTTATTGACATTTATTAAATCTCGTGGTATTATAATTATTGTTATGGTATTCGGGTTAGTAGCTCAGTTGGATAGAGCACAGGCCTTCTAAGCCTGGGGTCGGGGGTTCGAATCCCTCCTGGCTCACCAAAACAGTCTTATACGAACCCTGTATAAGAGATAATAGAAAAACATTACTAGTACAAAAACTGGTAATGTTTTTTATTGTATGTACCTACACTATAAATTGTAATTTATCTTTTACATATTTCTAATACTTTTTTCATAGTATTAGCAGTTCTTATTGTAATTTTATCGCTTATATTTGTACTTGCTGTTTTATTCCACCAATTTGATTTTCTATAATTTTTTAAATCATAAGACCAAAATATAGAATCATTATATTTTTTAATTTTTTCTATATCTTCTTTTGGCTCTCCAATAGTATTATATACATCTTCATATTTTGTTGGTGGAATTATAAAAATTAAATTATCATATATTTCTTTATTCTCAGTTCCCCACCATTTTGGATTATTATTTAATATATCTTCAAGCTCAAGTGATGTCATTACAAAAATAGGTATTTCAAGATTAAATTTATTTTTTATAATTTTATAAATATCTTTCATTATATCTTCTTTATTATTTATATTGCTTTCAAAAATAACATTACCACTATTTAGATAAGTAGAAACATTTTGATATTTATTTTTTTCTAACTCTAATTTCAATTCACTCATTGAAATTTTATTTTTACCACTTATATTTATTCCTCTTAATAATGCTATATATTTCATAATACTTCTCACTTTCAAATTACTATTTCTCTATATTTTTAGTAAATCTACATTTGGGATAATTAGTACATCCAATAAACTTCCCATTTTTTCCATCTCTGATAATTAATTTAGAACCACATTTAGGGCAAATCATATTTTCTTCTTTAATTGTTTTATCTGCAATAGTTATTTTTATATTTGCAACATGTTTTTTTCTTTCTTCTTTATTAGTGATATTATTAGATTTAATAATGTTTGCTATTTCATCAATATTAGCATCTAGGATATTTTCATTATAGGTTTTAATTGTATCTAGCAAATAATCTAAATTAATTACATTTTTCTCATTAACTTTAATTTTGGCTCTATTAGATATAGATATTATAGAAATAAACTTATTATCATTAATATTTAATAAGCTTTCTAATGCTTTTATGTGCCCATAATTTTGATATAACGGATTGTGAAAATAATATTTGTTTTTTCCAAGATGCATACACCATTTTTCACTTTTTGAAGAACCAGTTATCAACCCACTATAGTTTTTTGTTTCTATTACAAATATTCCATAATGAGAAACAACAATATGGTCTATTTGGCATGTCCTATCATCAATCTTTATCATTATATCTTTTAATATTCTATATTTATCTTTAGGTAGCTTATTTAATTCTCTATTTACCCAAAACTCACCCATATATCCCATAATTTTATTATGAAATATTGCTAAAAGTATTCCACTTCCAACAATTATCCAAAAAATGGGTGGCTGATGAAATAATTCTTTAATAAATGTACTTATTATTTGTTCCATACTATACTCCCGCTATTATTAATTAATCTAATTTTCTCTTCTTATATGTATCAATAAAACTTTTTAGCGAATCTATACCATCTAATCTAAGACCTCCACCAACTTTATTTATTAAATATTGCTCTGGTATTGAATTAATCAGATATTCTTCTCTTTTGTCTATTTTTTCTGAATTGTTATAATACAATGGATCAATATCTTCTATATAAATTCTTGTAGTATCTAGCATACCAAATGTATCTATTGATAATTTACTTTCGTTTACCTTACCAATAAGAAGATTTTCAAATTCTACTTTTCTTTTCCAATGATTAATAATTCGTTCTACAACATCTCTTTTGCTTTGGCCAATATATATTTGTTTATACTTATCTAAAACCATTATATAAATGCCTTTTTTACCAATATATTCTTTTAAATCTGTTACTTTTTTTAATCCGTTATTCTTTTTTAGTTTAAGAACTTTATCTAAATTTTTATTAAATTCTTCAGAATCTAATTCAGTATAAAATTTAAGATTCAAATTAAGATTCTTTAATATAGCTTCTTTATTCCTTTTTATAAATTCCTCATTATATACCAAACTGTTATTTTTCCAGTCATATTTTACCCAAGCTGGATAACAATTACAATTGTCTGCCATATCTACTAATGCTTTATTTTCGTCGAACTTCTTCCAGTCAGCATAAATATCAGAACTATTATTTAGTTCTTTTTTAATTCTTCTAGTAATCTCATTATAAGGTACTTTATAATTGCTTATATAATCTTCTTCTTTTAAATATAATTTTACTTTTTCTTTTTCAAATATCATTTTGAAATGTTCGATATAATTTATATCGTTGTTATACTTAAGAACTTTATTAGTTTCTCTAGCTTTTGCTTTTTCAATGCTATATTCTGTATAAACCATTTTTATCTCCATAAATTATTAATTTTAACTTTTCATAGTAATTATACTTTGTATATCCAATTATATGTATTTTTTTATAATTTCGTACAATTTCTCGCTATGAAGTATATAACTTCCATGATTTTCATTATCTATAATTTCAAGTGTACTATTTTTAATATTATCAGCTATTAGTTTAGTATGATCTAATTTAATTACATCTTTCTCTCCTGCTAATACATGAACTGGAATAGTAATTTTCTTTAAATCTTCTACTGGAATATTAGGCTCATTTAACATCATTTTTATATATTTGCTTCTAGTAAGGAAATAAAATAGCTTTGTTAATAATAAATCTGTTGCAGTAAATACATCTGGATTAATATTAGCACCACTTATTATTAATTTTGAAAGCAAAGTTGGATCGTTAATTGCTACTAATAATCCTATAATTCCACCATCACTAAATCCATATAGTATTGGTTTTTCTATATTTAATTCTTTTATAAATTGAATTATATCATCACACATTAAGTTATATGATATTTCTTTTGTATCTTCACTCTTACCATGACATCTGCTGTCAATAGCATAAACTTCATAACTGCTTTTTAATTTTTCTATCAGCTTATCAAATATTTCATGTGTTTCCTGATTCCCATGCAATAATATAATTGGTCTTCCTTTACCATATTTTTCATAATATAATTCTACATTATTAACTTTAACTTTCATCTATTATCCTTTCAATATGTAATTTACTTTATAAAATAAATTGTATAACTAGTCCAACTATTGCACATATAACTAATGCTAAAACTTCTCCTATTAAACTTCCTTTAATATGAAACCAATAATTATGATATTCATCTACCATATCTTCTGTTCCTTTAAATACAAAATATGGATCATGACAAAACCATATAATATCCATTACAACTGCATCATATATATTTACTATTGTCCATAGTAAGAATCCATATCCAAAGCCTTCTATAAAAGTTCTATATCCATTAACATATCTTAAAATTAAACTTATAATAGCTATTATTAAAATTGAAGCTACACTTTTTGCAAATACTTTATTCTTTTGTGTAGGTATTTTATCTTTATATTCATCTAACGTTTTTACTCTTTCTTGGATCTTTGGTGGATAATTATATAATGTTTTAATTGGATTTCTTGACATTATATATACCATTATTGTAAATAGTATACATAGTGCAATGCTTTCTATTATTAAAATCATATTAACACCTCAACTATAACTTATATTCTAATGGCATAATAACATAAAAACAGATAATTATCAACTAATTATCTGTTCTATAACTTGTAATTTTTTATTCTGCTTTTTTTACGGTAAGAGTATATCCCTCTGGAAGTGCAGGAGTAAGAATATCTTTAATTACATATTCTGCTTCTGTTTCTGCAAATTCCAGTATTCCAGTTGCTTCTGCTTCTTTTATTCCATCTTGTTCTGCTAATGCACAAGCTTTGTTTGCATCTTCTTTTGAATCAACATTAAATAATGCAAATTTTTCATCAAAATATTGAATTTCATTTTGATCTACATGACAGTCAAAAATTTTTGCTTTTGGCATTTTTATTATTATTTCATTTGGATTTGTTGTATTAGACTCTATTTTTACTTCTTTAAGTTCAACTCCTGCTCTTATTGTTGCTGAATATACCATAATAAAATCTGACCTATTAATAATCATTGCTCCTGCATCTTTATATTGTTCAATACCTGTTATTTTTAATTTTGCTGTAGTTAATTCACTTGATTTTTCAAGTAACATACTTAAATACGAAAAATCTGCTGATGCTTCTTTATTAAAGAACCTTGCTTTTAATATTAATCCTGCTATAATAACAATTAAAATAAGTACAATTATAAATATAATTTTAGATTTAGTAGTCTTAAGTAATTTTGCTAGTAAATTAAATTTCTTTCTCTTTTTTTCTTCCTTTATTTCTTCAATTTCCATAAATAAATTCCCCCTTTTTTAGAATACTACAATAATTATTGCTCTCAATATTATAAAAGCAACTATTACACCTAATATAATTAACATCGTCTTTAAAAACTTTTTCATCTCTCCCCTCCTTTTTTATCTCTCGAATAGGATATGTTTTTTTCGCGACAAATTACTATTTCTCTAATAAATATAATAACATACAAGCAAGCAATTTTCAAATAATTACTCATCCACATAACTTTTGTTTATTTTTTTCTATGAATGAAAAAGTACCATTTGTTCACAAAAAATTCATCTTTATGTGTATAATATATATTTATATAATAAATAAAAGGAGGAAAAACTATATGGAGTATATTGAAAAACTTTTTAAAAAAAGTAGATGGGTTTCAATAATTGAATCATTAATTTTTGCATTGTTGGGAATAATATTAATTTGTAAACCTGAAGGTACACTAAAATTTATTACCTTCATATTAGGAACCATATTTATATTAACTGGAATTTACAAAATAATTAATTATTTTGTATCTAAAGGTAGATATAATTTTTATGATTATGACTTGGCTTATGGTTTAGTCGCTTGCATTATAGGAATTATTACCATATTTTTCAGTTCAACAATTGGTTCTATTTTTAGAATAATAATTGGATTATGGATTATATATAGTTCTTTTATTAGAATGAATTTATCTACTAAATTAAAAGCTTTAAACACAACTATCTGGATTTGTAGTTTACTATTATCAATTATAATGTTCTTATGTGGTTTATATATTACTGTAAACTCTGGGGCAATCATCGTTACAATCGGAATAATGATGATAATATATTCAGTTATAGATATAATAGAAGATATTATATTTATGAAAAATATTAAAGAGATATTTTAAAGTAATCTATTTTATACATATAAAAGACTGTCGAGAAAATGTCGACAGTCTAAAATTTATACTTAATTTGTCCAAAACGCTTTATATGCTCTATATGCTTCATATATATCTATTTTGCTTGTTACCTCGTAAGGTGAATGCATTGATAATACTGGCACACCGCAATCTATTACATCTATTCCTTTATTGGCTAGTATATATGCTATTGTTCCACCTCCGCCTGTATCTACCTTTCCCAATTCTGATATTTGATATTTTATATTTTCTTTTTCAAATATATTTCTTACTTCTGCCACAAATTCTGCATTTGCGTCTGACGCTCCAGCTTTTCCTCTGCTTCCTGTATATTTGTTAATTCCAATTCCTCTTCCTAAATATGACGCATTATTTCTCTCTGAAACATTTGCATATATAGGGTCTAACCCAGCATCCACATCTGCTGATAACATTTTTGAATTACAAAATATCTTTTCTAATAAATTAGGTCTATTTACTCCCAATTTATTTAATATTTCGGCAATAAAATTATCAAATGCATGTGATTCCATTCCTGTATTACCCATGCTTCCTATTTCTTCTTTGTCAGCAATAATACATACTGAGGTTTTTTCTGGTATTTCTTTCATATCAACTAGAGCAGTTAATGATGTATATACACAAACTTTATCATCTTGGCCATAACCAGCAACCATGCTTTCGTCAAATCCCATTGTTCTGCATCTCATTGCTGGTACTATTTCTAGTTCTGAACTTAAGAAATCTATTTCCGTAATTCCATATTTTTTGTTTAAAATATTTAAAATATTTAATTTAACTTTTTCCGTAGTATCTGCTTTATATGGTATACTTCCAATTAATACATTTAAGTCTTCTCCTGAAATTCCCTCTTTCATTTTCTTTTCCATTTGTTCTTGTGCCAAATGTGGCAATAAATCTGTTATTGTAAATACAGGATCTTTTTCATCTTCACCTATATTAACACGAATTTTTTCTCCATTTGTTTTAACTATAACTCCATGTATGCTAAGTGGAATTGCAGTCCATTGATATTTCTTTATTCCACCATAATAATGTGTTTTAAAATATGCAAATTCTCCGTCTTCATATAGCGGGTTTGGTTTTAAATCTAATCTTGGTGAATCCGCATGAGCTCCTACTATATTTATTCCTTTTTCTATATTTTCTTTTCCTATTATCGCTAAGTACATGCTTTTTTCTCTGTTAATATAATATACTTTGTCTCCTGGATTTAAAGTTTCATATTCACATATACTTTTAAATCCATTTGCTTTTGCTATTTCTTCAGAACTTTCTATGATTTCTCTTTCTGTTTTTGATTTATTTAAAAAGCGTATATACCCGTCTGCATAAGCAAAAACATCTTGCAATTGTTCATCTTCTTTACTTTCCCAAGCATTTTCTCTATTATAAAACAATTTATCTTTTAATTCTTTTATATCTGTCATATTCTGCTCCCTTCTTTTTTTCAAATTATATCATTATTATAATTTTGTTTTCAAGTTTTTTTATATATTATATACAAATATATTTTTTTAATTCTAAAACCACTATGCAATCATATTAAAAAGTGATATAATTCCTTAGAGGAGGAAAATTTTATGAAAAATAATCTTATTATAAAAAAATGTATGTCTTGTGGTGCAATAGTTAAAGTTTTAAAAGATTGTACTTGTAATAATTGTGGAATAAAATGTTGTGGAGAAGAAATGCAAATTCTACTTCCTAATTCAGTAGATGCTGCTATAGAAAAACATGTTCCTACTTATGAGAAGGTAGAAGATGAAATTTTAGTAAAAGTCAACCATGTTATGGAAAAAGAGCATTTTATTGAATGGATTAGCTTGGTAAAAGAAAATAAAGAAATTATGATACAATTATTTCCAGAACAAAGTCCAGAAGTTAGATTTCCATACATTCCTGGCTCTACAATTTATGCATATTGTAATAAACACGGCTTATGGAAAAGTGACGTTGATTAATAAAAGGAGATAAATAATGAACAATAGAATTTTAATTACTGCATTACTTATTATTTTTATGGTAGTTATATTTTTAGGTATTGTTTTTTTACCTAAATTGTTTAACAAACCTGTTGTTGAAAACATTTATGTGAATGCAACTGAAAACAATGTTGTAAATGAGAATATAAAATAATTATATAGGCGGGTGTCCTTGATAACCCGCCACATCATTTCTTTAATATTTTATTTTCTTAATAATATAAGTCTATCTACCAAAATACAATCAGCAAAGGCTGCAACTATTGCTTTTAGTGTCGCATATTCTCTAGTATCGCTCTCTGTGAACATAGGAGGCGTTTCTATCTCTGGGTTAAATGCATTTTTTAATGCCTTCTCTAATTCTTCACAAAATACATTATATCCATCTTCAACAGAATATGTTTTTTGCATTGATTTTATAGATTCGTTTATTTCAGATATGCTCATTAATCTTTTCAAAATACATATGACAAATAAGTATGCAAGATGTGTTTTGTTATATTTCTTTTTCACAGGTGGTTTTAAAACTTCTTGTTTTACATAGTTATTTATCATATTAGGTGTTATTACTGGTGAATTTTCTTCTTTTGAGAAAATAGATAAATTACTTTGCAATACACAAATTACTTGATCTATATATAACTCTATTTCTGGTAATTCATTCCATCGTGGGCAATGATAATTTATTAGTTCTTCTGCTTCTACCTTCATCTTATTTTTCTCCTTTCGAAAATTTACAAGATAATGATATCACAATATTTAACTTTGGTCAATCCAACAATTTTTTTAAATAGATGTTGACACCTTTTACCTCATAATATATAATGGTTTTGAAAACCAGATTATGTGGTTTACTTTAAATTATAGGAGGCTATAGTGAAAAATTATAAGAAAAATTATGAATATTATAAAGTAAAAAAAGTTGATAGTATAAAGCAGTTATTAGAATTCGCCGTTTCTGACGCTGGCAATAAAATTGCTTTTAAGTATAAGGAAGATAAGCAAGTTAAGGAAGTTACTTATAACGAATTTAAGGATGATGTTTACAGCTTAGGGACAGCGCTTTCTTCTATTAAGATGACTTCTGCACATATAGCTGTTATAGGGGAAAATAGTTACAATTGGCTTACTGTTTATTTATCTGTCTTAAAGAGTAATGGAGTTATTGTTCCAATAGACAAAGAACTTCCATTAAAAGATATTATAAATGTCTTAGAAAATAGTGATAGTGAAGTTTTGTTTTATTCTGAAAAGTTCAGTAACTGTATAAATGAAATACACGAAAAACTACCTAAAATAAAATATTTTATAGGCTTTTCAAACACAAAATCTTCTAATAATATTCTTTCATATAAAGATTTTGTTGAAAGTGGAAGAAAGCTTTATAAAAATGGTGATACTTCTTATAGTTCAATAGAAGGTGACCCTAATGAGCTAAGACTTCTTGTCTATACTTCTGGTACTACTGGAATGGCTAAAGGTGTTATGCTTAGTGAACACAATTTAGTAAGTCTTGTTTATTATGGCTTGCAAGTATCAACTGTATATGATTCTTGTTTATCTGTTTTACCTTATCATCATACTTATGAGGCTGTTGCTGGTATTTTAGTTGCACTTCATCATCATTCTTGTATTTGTATAAATGATAGCCTAAAAGCTGTTCTTAAAAATTTGCAATTGTATAAACCTGATTATATATATTTAGTACCTGCTTTTGTAGAATTATTTTACAAGAAAATATGGGCTAATGCCGAGGAAGGTAAAAAAACTTTTGCTCTAAAACTTATGATTAAATTAAGTAATTTTCTTAGAATTTTCGGCATAGATTTAAGGAAAAAATTATTTAAGTCTATTCATGAGGCTTTTGGCGGAAATCTTGTTAAAATAGTAACTGGTGGTGCTCCTATTAGACCAGAATTAGGAAAATTTTTTGATAGCATTGGAATAAATTTAATCAATGGGTATGGTATTACAGAGTGTTCACCTCTTGTTTCTGCAAACAGAGATTACTTCAATGATTGCTCAACTGTTGGTATCCCTCTTCCTTGTGTAGAACTTAAGTTTGAGAATGTTACTCCTGAAGGAGATGGAGAAATCTGTGTAAAAGGCGATACTGTAATGCTTGGTTATTACAAAAATGAGAAACTTACTAAAGAAGTTTTACAAAATGGTTGGTTTAAAACTGGGGATTATGGCAGAATGAATGAAAAAGGTCAATTATTAATTACTGGAAGAAAGAAAAATCTTATTGTTTTAGAAAATGGTAAAAATGTATTTCCAGAAGAAATTGAAAATTATATTATGAGAATTCCATATGTCTTAGAGGTAGTAGTTAGAGGTATAAAGAATGAGAAAGGTGCTGAAACAGGTTTATTAGCAGAAGTATTTTTAAGTGAAGATAAAATTAAAGAATTACAAATTGAAAACGTAGAAGCTACTTTGAAGAAAGATATTTCAGCTGTTTGCTCTCCTCTTCCTATTTACAAAAAAATTTCACAAACGATTATAAGAGATAAAGAATTTGACAAAACAACTACAAATAAAATTAAAAGATAAAATTATATAATTTATATTGGGGAAATATTGTAATGAAAAAACGATTTGCTAATGCTGTAAAAGAGGGAATAAATGAGTATTACATAAAAAGAGTTGAGGAAAAATATTTTAATGGATATATTTGCTTAGTAAAGATGAAAAATGTCAAGAAGCCATGGATTGTAAAAGATGATGAATTAGAAGATTGCATTTTAGATGAAAATTATGAATGGTTAGAAATATATCCTGACAATGAAAAGTATGCTATTACAGCAATGTTTGATGATAATAATAATTTAATCGAATGGTACTTTGATATGATAAAAACAAACGGAGTAGAAAATGGAGTTCCATATATTTATGATTTATATTTGGATTTAGTCATAAAATCAAATGGAAAAGAAGTTGTTCTTGATGAAGATGAATTGAAAGAAGCACTTAATAATAGAGATATATCTAAAGATGATTTTAATATGGCATACAAAACAATGAAAAAAATTCAGGATAAATATAGGAATAATTTAGGAGAATTAATTGAATTGACTAATAAATTGTATAAAGAATTATAATAATATTAGGAGCAGTTATAAAACTGCTCCTAATATTATTATACCGAGATTATCATTATAAATTTGATTAAATTGAGAAAGTGGTAACGGACTTTCTCCAATTCCAGCTTCAATAGTATAACCAGGCCTTCTATACTGTTGTAAAAACCAATCTTTGTAACCAGCAAAACTTGATTCATAGGGAACATTAGCTAAAGTATAACCACTAACTTTAGCAAATTCTTGACCAATATAATAAGCTGCTTGTGGTGCATAATCTTGAAATTGCCAATAAATTTCTTTGCCTTGTGTATGGTATGCAAGTATCAAATTAAAATTGTGTTCCAAAGTAAAATTATATAAAGCTAAACTTTCAGGTTCAGTAAGTGGACCATAACCGACGAAATCTCTAGGAGCAGGCGAAGTAAAGCCTTGTGCGAATTTAATTCTACGAGCTTCTTCCCAACCGGCAGGAAACTGTAAATTCAAATCTACCCCATTTGCATTTGCTTTCCATCCATCTGGAAATGAAATTTCAGGAAAATTATTAGATATCTTTTTAAAATTCCTATATTCTTGAGAATTTTTGTTTATTGCTCCAGTTACTAAATCCACTCCATCTGGATTTACCATTGGTACTATATATATTGAAACCTGACTAAATACATCTCTTGCATTATGTTCATATATATTAGAATTTTGTACAAAAGCTCTACAAAAGTTTTCTATGAATTTCATCAATAAAACTGCTGTAATCCATTCATTAGCATGAATTGAAGCCGAATACATTACCTCTTTATATCCATTTCCTATCTTTAGATATGGAATACTTTTTCCAAGTACACTCTTCCCTATATTTCCAACAACTAAAAATGGATATACTTTTTTTAATGTCGTAATATTCATTTGCATCAACTCATATGTATAAGCCATATTTGTAGGTACAACATCCCCAAAAGGCACTATTATATTTGAACCAATTTGTAAATTATTTGAATTTATATTTGGATTTGCAAATAATATATGACTAATATCTATTCCAAACATTTTGGCTATTGAATATAATGTATCTCCTTTTTTTATTACATAATTTAAATAACCCTTTTCCATACAAAATCACCTAATGAAATATATTAAAAAAAACAAGTTTTATTACTAAAACTTGCTAAAGGGTGTCCCAAAATGTGCAAATGGGACAATTAGGGACTGTCCCTAATTGGTGTGCTTGAAGGGAATCGAACCCCCGACCTCTCCCTTAGGAGGGGAGCGCTCTATCCAACTGAGCTACAAACACATATGTAATTATTTTACACCTTTTATTTGAATTTGACAAGTATTTCAGTTTACATTTTCTCTTTCACTGTGCTATAATATTTTAGGTGATATTATGCAAAGAATGTTAAGTTATATGAGAAAAGCTATTGAAAATTATAATATGATTGAAGATGGAGATAAAATTGCTGTCGGACTTTCCGGTGGTAAAGATTCTATTACTTTACTTATGGGTTTAAAAGCATTGCAAAGGTTTTATCCTAAAAAATTTGAAGTAATTGCAATAAGTGTTAATCCTGGATTTGAGTTTTTTAATTCAGATTTTTTAAGAGATACATGTAATAAAATAGGTGTTCAGTATGTAGAGGAAAAAAGTCATATAAAAGAAATTGTTTTTGATATTAGAAAAGAAAAAAATCCTTGTTCTTTATGTGCAAATTTACGTAGAGGTATTTTAAATTCAGTTGCTATTGCTAATAATTGTAATAAAATTGCGTTAGGTCATAATGAAGATGATGTTTTAGAAACCTTTTTCTTAAATTTATTATATGCTGGGAATTTGTCTACTTTTGCTCCTACAAGTTATATGGACAGGTCGAAAATAACTTTAATTAGGCCTATGATTTATATTCCTGAAAAAGAAGTACGCAAATTCGTAAAAAGACAAAGTATAGAAGTTATGCCAAAAGTTTGCCCTATGGATGGTATTTCTAAAAGAGAATCTATAAAAGAATTAATTGCTAAATTGGTGAAAGATATTCCTACTGTTAGAGCTAATGTGATGGGAGCTATTAAAAGAGCTAATATAAATGGTTGGAAGGAATTTTAAGCTTGAGATATGAATTATCCTTTTTATGCAAATAAAAATTAGCTGTAAATTATTTTTACAGCTAAAATTATATTTTTTTATTTTCTTTTCATAATACTTTCTACAAAATCATTATCATTATATACTGTAATAGCTTGGGGTAAAACATCAATATTAAATCTATCTGATGTTAGCATATCTCCATCAATATTAAAAGTAACAGGTTCTTCAAATAGAAGCTCTATATGATTTGTTCTAAATTTATGAACTTTGTGTTTTCCTTCGTGCTTTCCTTTTTTTAGTTTTAATAATAGTGGTATCATTCTAAGTCTATTCATTTTTTCAATATAATAAATGTCTAACAATCCATCAGAAAGTTGAGACTTTGGTGCAATATTAAAACCTCCACCATAATATGCTCCATTGCAAATACTTAAAACACTATATTGTTCATCAATTGTCTTTATTGCGGTCTTAAAATGCACTTTTTTAAATTTAAATTTTATAAATGTATAAATAATGCTTGCATTATATAATTGATTGGTTGGAATAATAGTTTTTCTTAGCTTATCTACATTATTTGCAACTTCTGCATCGATTCCCGTGCATGCAACATTTATAAAATAAGTGTCGTTAATTTTACCTAAATCTATTAAGTTTTCGCCTTTTGGCAATATCTTTACTGTTCTATATGTGTCATTTCCAGAACCTGATGGTATAATTCCTAGTTTATTTTTTGTTCCGACAATTCCTGGTAATGTTTTTGTTATTGTTCCATCTCCACCTACTACATAAATTATATTTTCTTCGTTTTTATACTCTCTAGCAATGTCTTCGCTACTTAAGTCTTTTGTTATATATCTTATTTCATAATTGATTTGCCTCTTTTTACATTCTATCTCTATATTAGGTAATATTTTTTTATATTTTCCTCTTCCTGCTGTTTCATTAACTATAAATATATACTTCATTTTTTCCTACTTTCTATATAATTTTAATACTTCATTTCTTAAATATTCATTACCTTCTTCTATTTCCATTTTACTTACATCAATTGGATTTCCAAATTCAAGAGTTATACTTTTTCTAAATAATTTATATTCTCCTTTTATTGCAAATGGCAAAATTGGAATATTTGTACTTTTAGCTATTCTTACAGCTCCTTTTCTAAATTCTAGTAAATTATTTTGTGTTTTATTTCTTGTTCCCTCTGGAAAAATCCCAATTGTTCCACCATTATTTAATATTTTTTCCGCTTCTTCTATAGCTTTATAATTTGGCTTTCCTCTATAAACTTTAATAAGTCCAATTTTATTAAATATTTTACCATGAAGTCCTTTAAACAATTCTTCTTTTGCCATATAATGAACTATTCTATCAGTTGACATCATTACTACAGTTGGATCTATTGCATGTCTATGATTTCCTGCAAATATTAGTGCTCCTTTTTGGGGAATATTTTCCTTTCCTATTATTTGTGGTCTAAATAATATTTTTAATAATGTTGAATATATTATTTTTAAAAACTGATATAAAAAGCATTTTTCTGTTTTTATTTTATCTTTGTATTTTTCTTCATTTATATTATCATGTATTTGTGCCACTTTATAGACCTTCCTTTTTATTTTTCCTTTTCATATTCACTATTTTATGTAATATATTTTTAATTATAACATGTAATATGAATTATTTAAATAGTATTATGGCAATTTTAGTGCTTCCTCATATTCTTCTCTTCCAAAGTCCACAGTGGGAACAATTTCTTCGTTGTTATACATCTCTATAAATTTATCTATGGTCACCCACATAAAATCTGTTGTTTCTCCATCTGGAAATGTTATTTCTTCATCTTTTACATCTCTTTTAAACAACCATAAATCTTTAAAATTCGGTGGTATTTTGTCCCTCCTAACTTCTTTTAAAAATATTGCTTCTTTTTTTGAAAACTCGATTCCTAGTTCTTCTTTTAATTCTCTTATTATTCCTTCCAAGCTTGTCTCACCTGTCAGTATTGAGCCACCATTACATTCCCACATTCCACCAAATTTCTTGTTTTCTGCTCTTTTGCTAATTAATATTTCATTTTTAGAATTTATTATAATTCCAGTTACTACAATATGATACTCCCCTTCTTTAAGTTGATATACTCCTCTTTCTGCTGTCCTGCCTGTTTTCTTTTTGTTTTTATCATAAATATCCCATAGTTCTCCCATTATTAAACCTCCATCTTTTCTATAATTTTCCACAATTATATCACTTGCTGTGAATTATTAAAACTCGTTTTCGAATTATCGCGAAAAAATACACCTCAAAATGTTAGTTTTTTCTAACATTTTGGGTGCACTTCATCATTAATTATATGTACAAAATGATCGTTTTCCTTTATTACATTTTTCATGGCTTCTGGAACAACATTTATATTATCTATATCTTTTATATCTATCCATAAGAACTCTAGTTTCCCCTGTTTTTCTGGTTCTACTGGTTCATATTTTTCTTTGGCATATATTTCTTCATTTTTGAATTTTAATTCATGCGTCATTAATAGTTCATGGTATTCCTTTCCTCTCATTATGAAGAAGTTTTCTATTAAAGATACTGGTCTTACATATTCTGTTTCAAAATCCATTTCTTCTTTTATTTCTCGTTGTAATGCCTCTATACTACTTTCTCCCTCTTTCACTCTGCCTCCTGGTAAAGTAAAATGTTCTGATCCAATAGAATGATGTACTAATACTTTATTCTCTTTTTTTATTATTGCTGATACTCTATAGTTTAATAAATGCTCTCCCACAATCACGGAAATATCTGCTTTTTCCATAAAATTCCCTCCTATATTATTTTATCACTTTATTATTTTATAAGCAATTTCAGATTTTGTGCTGTTAATATTTTCAATATCAGGCATACAGTTTCTTCTATATCTTCATATGTCTCTAATATTAATTTGTTTGCTATACCTATATAATTTTCTGGTGTTGGATTAAGTAATATCTTTTTATCTTTTTCTTTTATCTCTAATTTTAAAATAAATTCTTTTGTAAATTTTACCCAATCGATATCTGGGTATGCCACCATATATGCATTATAATTTCCCACTTAACAATATTTTCTCTAACCATTTGATTTCAACTAAAACTCTATATTTTATAAGTGAATATGCACTAAAATATCCACTTATTTCTTTTGTTTCGTACCTATATCTCCCATCAATTGGCGAAATTGCCTCTAATGTTTCTAGATTCATTTTATCTACTCTCCTATTATCATATTATCTCTTCCTGCTCCTGTTCCTATAAATTTAATTGGCACTCCTACTAATTCTTCTATTCTATTTAAATATTTTTTTGCATTTTCTGGCAAATCTTCTCTTCTTTTTATATTACTTATATCTCCAAAATTACCTTCAAACTCCTCATATACAGGTTCGATATCCTGCAAATATTCTTCATCGCAAGAAAATTTCATATCTATATTATTTCCTTTTTTGTATGCTACACAAAGTTTTATTTTATCCATTTTTCCGATTGTGTCAACATGATTTATAGCAAGTGCTGTAATTCCGTTAAGTATAACAGCATATTTTAGAGCAACTGCATCTAGCCAACCACATCTACGTGGTCTTTTTGTCGTTGTTCCGTATTCATGCCCTAATTCTCTTATTAAATCTCCTATTTCATTAGCCTGTTCTGTTATATATGGACCTTCTCCTACTCTAGAAGAATATCCTTTAAGAACTCCATAAACATTTCCAATATATTTTGCTCCAATTCCGCTTCCAGTACAAATTCCACCTATACTTGGATTAGAAGATGTTACAAATGGATAACTTCCAAAGTCTATGTCTAAAAGTGTAGCTTGTGCTCCTTCACATACTATTTTTTTATCCTGTTCAATAGCCTTATGTATCATATAAACTGTATCTGTTACATATGGTTTTAATTTTTTTGAAAGTTCAATATATTCTGCAATTATTTTATCTGCATTTAGTGTTTCTTTTCCATATAGCTTAAATATTTCATTTTTTCTTTCTATGTTTTCTCTTGCAATTGTGGCAAATCTGTCTGATATAAAGTCCATGACTCTTATTCCACATCTTTCAAATTTATCACAATATGCTGGACCAATACCTCTTTTGGTTGTTCCTATTTTATTATTCCTAAGCTCCTCTTGCAACTCATCCATTTTTATATGATATGGCATTATTATGTGTGCTTTATCACTTATATATAAATTGCTTGTACTAATTCCTTCATCTTCTAAATTATTAATTTCTTCTATTAATACTTTCGGGTCTATAACAACACCGTTACCTATTATTGCTTTTGTGTTTTTATTTAGTATTCCTGAAGGAATTAAATGAAATGCATATTTTTTTCCGTTTACATTTATAGTATGACCTGCATTGTTTCCACCTGTACATCTTACAGTATAATCTGCTTTTGTAGATAAATAATCAATTATTTTTCCTTTACCCTCGTCTCCATAAAATGTTCCTAAAACTACATCCACATTTTTCATAATAAAAACCTCCTATAAATATTAAAATTATTACAACAGTTGATTAACTTTATTATTTATCATTTGTTATATCTCCATTTCCGCTTACTGGAATTGTATCCCCTAAATAAGTTGGCTCTGGTTTAAATATACATTTTATAAAGTCTTTATTTCTTGCTAAGATTTCTCTAGCCTCTCTATAAATTGCACCCATATATTGTCTTGGATCTGCCCCTACTCCATATGCTTCTAATCCTAATTGATTTGCTATATATAGTGCTCTATATAAGTGATATTTTTGTGTTACTATTACTACTTTTTTTGCATTAAATATTTCTTTTGCTCTGTAAATACTTTCATATGACGAAAAACCTGCATGGTCCATAAAAATATTTTCTGATGGTATACCATTTTCAATTGCATATTTTTTCATTGTGTTTACTTCATCATATTCTTCTCTTCCATGGTCTCCACTCATTATAATTTTATCTGAGACTTCATTGTTGTATAATAAAATTCCCTCTTTAAGTCTATCTTCTAGCATTGGACTTGGCTTGTCTCCCCAAATCCCTGCACCTAATATAATAATGCAATCAATATTTTTTAATGTTGAGTAATCGCCCTTTTCTATTATTTGATTTTTGGTAGAATTTTTTACGTAAAAATTTATTAATAATATTAATAATATTATTAATACTATAATAATTATAATTATTATTCCAACTTTTATCACCTTTTTCAATTTTCCACCTCTTTTCAATTATTATATTACCATAAAGCATAATAATTAGCAATAAAGTTGTTATCACAGCAATATTTTTTAGAAAATAAGTAGCCGTACTAAAACTGCCAATAGGTACGGAGCATTTTGGCAACTATTTTAAAAGTTGTGGTCTTTTTCTACTTTTTAGCTGTTATTCCATATAAAACTCTTTTTAATAATATTCCTTTTTCTGTTTTATATCTTTTTACATATTCATCAAATAAATCTTTTTCAACTATGGTTCTGTGTTCAAACTCTTCATCCTTTATTTCTGAAAAATCATCTAATATTGGTGTTTTTAATAATAGTGCCTTTAAATCATCTTCTGTTTCATAGTATTCATTTTGTAATATCTTTACTTTCTCAACATTTTTAAATCCCGCTTCAACTAAATCTTGATAATCCTTTTCTGATATTGTAATTTCATCATTATATGCTTGACCTCTTCCAAACAATTCTTTTATTTCCCAACAATCTCTTTTGTCTACTCCTCTTATAACAACAGTTCCACCTTTTGCTAAACAATTATAAATCTGTTTTGCATTTATAATTGTGTGTCTTGCTGATATTAAATCAAAAGTCTCCTTTGGAAAATTCATTTCTAGATTGTTCATTTTTGTAAACTTTACTCTTTTATTTGGATATCTCTTAGCATTTTCTTTTGCTGTTTTTATCATTTCTTCTGAAAAATCTGTAGCTATTATCATTCCAACATCTGGATAGTTTTTTAAAACTCTTTCTCCTCCACCTGTTCCTAAATCTAAGCATAAAGATTTTTCATTTGTGTTTTCTTTTATTTTTTCATAAAAATCCCAATTAGTTAACTTTTCTGTTTTACTTTTTATTTGACTAAAATCCCAATTTCCTATTTTCTCATAATATTTAAATTCGTTTTCTTGCATTTTTATTCTCTCCTCTATTTTTATATTTGGTTGTATATACAAAAAGAACCTCCCTTCTATGAACAAAGCAAAAACAACCATAATTTTGCTATGGTTTTAATTTTTGCCATTCATAGAAAAAGGTTCTCAACATTTTCTATTATTCAAGTTTTTAAACTATCAATTTCTCCGGTAGTATCACGCGAATGGTCGAATTGAAATACTACATTATTATTATAACATAGTTTGCCAATTTGTTCAATTATTCTTTTACAATTGACACTATCTTAATGTTTATTTTTATATAATTATTTCCATAATAGAATTTAAATTAATTTATTAAATCTTTTAATTTTACTCCGTTTTATTCTTCCATTCATGATAGCTGTTGAAATTTCTTCCCAGCACAATAACTGCTGCCATTGATGATGTAGAACATAAATGGTCATTTATAAATATATTATCTTGTATATCTTTAAAGTTACGTCCTCTTTCTGCATGCTTAATTAGGCTTTGTGATAATGATATAGCAGTTCCATTTTTTAATATCATTGTTACAGCATTTGGATTCAGTACATTCAAACTAATCTATAAATTATAATTTGTTTCTACTGTTTGTCTCTTTCATTATTTTATTTGTTCTAAATTTACTAATTCATTTTTTCTAAAAGTCATTTTTAATAAACAAGGCGACGTTATATCTAAGACTGTATTATTATATACTAATTTAACATCTTCATTTACTTCACACCAATTTAACAAGAAAAATTTTATTGAACCTCCGATGACTTACAACTGCAATCTTCTTTCCTTCATATTCTTTCAGAATTCTATCGAAGAATTTAGTCATTCTTTGTTTTGTATCTTCTGCACTCTCTCCATCAGAAGTTTTAAATTTTCTATCTAATAATTGTTCTTGAGAAGGATCTCTTGTGTTTTTATCCTTCATAAATTCTCCTAATTCTTTTAAATTTCCTAGTTTTCTTTCGATTAGATTACTATCTAAATTAATAGGTAAATTATTGACATTAGCAATATATTTTGCAGTTGCTTTCGCTCTCGTATAAATACTTGACCAAATAACATCAATATTATTTAATTCAATATTTTCGCTTAATCTTCTAGATTGCTCTTCCCCGTGTACAGACAATATTTCTTTTTCATTAATCATTTGAGAATCTTCATTTGTATTTCTAATTCCATTCTCATCAACAGTTTCAGCATGTCTAATTAAATAAATTATAGTATCTTTCATCTTCAACAACTCCATTAATTATTTTTTATATTATTATATCGGTAAAAAATATTTTGTATAGTTAATTTTCTTTTACATTTCCATCTTTATCTAACATCCCATCTTCTCCTATAAAAATAATTTATATAATATCTACTTTTTTGGCTATTACATCAAATATATGCCAATGTTTCATCTTTCCAAGTCCTGTTAAATCATCTTTTTCAATTTCTTTAAATCTTATTATTTCAAAATTTTCAAATAATTCCATTGCTTGCACTTTTGTCAAGAAGGTCATTTGCGGTTTAGTCTCGTTCTAACTATCATTTTCGCCAAAGAAGTTACCAACAAAATATCCGATTAGTAAAAATACTATCATTTATTTTATTTCATAATTCGCTAAATCTATTTTTATTGCAGAATGAAAGGCTATAATTTGCAACAATTAAATTATTCTCTTCCAATTTAAGCGTTTCAAAATCTTGCTTTTGAAATTTAAATTTTGCTAACTCTTCTTTGGTTAATCTCTTAGCAATTCTTTCTTTTACATCTTCTCTATCTATTGCTAATACATTCCAGTTATTTTTAATTAAATAAACTGTATCATTTCCTGCTCCACACCCTAATTCAATTGCATTACCTGAATTACATTGTATCTCATTAATAAAATATTCAACATTATTTCTTGGTTTATCTGATTGAGTATTATCATAGTATTTTTGAATACTTTCCATATAATCCCACCTCGTTTTCCACAATTATACCACTTCCTGTGAATTATTTAAATACATTTTCTGTTAAAAACCGTTTAACTTAGTCTAGTCTCTCTCTCTCATTGTGACCAAAGTGTGACAATTTTGCTCAAAAATTAAAAAAAGCAGGTGGAATTTTACAAAACTTGTTTTAAATTTTTACGTCAATTACGTCAAATTTATGTCAAAACATAAAAATCGAGTTCTAGTTAAATGCTAGAACCCTTAATCTTATTGGTTGCGGGGTAGGACTTGAACCTACGACCTTCGGGTTATGAGTTGTAGTTGAAAGGTTTGTGTAATTTAGTGAAATCAAGGGTTTTAGCTGATATTTCAATAAAAATTGGGGGAATGGTTTTTCGAACATTTGTGTATTTTTTGGAACTTTTTTGAGAAGTTTTTCCCCAACTTTTCCCCAAGTGATTTAATACACATGTTCGTATAAAATTTTGATGTTAATGGGAGACCTAAAATTTATTTTTGGAGGTTTTTATTATGAATAAAATTACTTATCACAGAGAAGGAGATTATTTTATTCCTGATTTGTATATAAAAAATCATACTAAAAGTGATTATCACATTGGAAAGTATGGACATTTAAGACTTAATTATTTGAAAGAACATAAACGAGGTTATTATACTGAATTAATGCTTACTGGAGAGTTACTAGAACATTTAGCTGGTATTGATGAAGATGCTAATAAAAGAATTTCATATATTGTTAGTAAATTAGCTGAAGCTGAAGGTGTTAATGAAGAATTGAAACAAAGTAATCAAATGGAATGGGTTCAGTCTATGAATAATATTAAAAATAGAGCTGAAGAAATTGTTTTTAATGAGATTTTATATGTATAGGAGGAATTTAGATATGGTTAATTTTAGAGAAGTAAATGAATATGATATTTTAAAAGAATGGTTAGAATATAGAGAGGAGACTTTGCTTTGCCAGCTTTCTGATGAAGATTATAAGCATAGTTTGAATTTTGATAAGTTTTGTGAGAAGATTTTGCGTAATGTTTCTAAGGATAATAAGCAGTTTGTTCAGTCTCAACTTGATAAATTGTATGATGATTTTATGAAGTATCTTGATTATTGGTGTGAGAAGTATTATAGGAATGGGTTTGTAGATGGTTCTCAGTTAGTTATGGGGTGTTTTAAGGAATAGTTAAAGGCGAGATTAATTCTCGCCTTTTATTTAACTATTAACAGTCACACCCTATACTATTTATAATATATACTACATCCATCCATATTCCTGAAATTTTCCACTCATATGATTTATTATGAATCCATTATACCTTTCTCTATGACTGTTAGAATCAATACAATTAAAATCTTCAAAATTCTCAAAGCCATCAAAATAGTATATTAAATCTATAAATTGGAAGAAACTATCAAAATAGATAGATATATATGTACTCCAATAATACTTAGAATGTTTTTTAAAATATTTTGCTATATTTTTGTATATTAAAAATTGTTCTTTATTAATTTCAAACCAACTCTTGTTTAATATTTTTCTTTCTCTATATTCTTCAGCATCAGTTGTTTTTGTATCTTCATATATAGCTCTCATCATCTTACTAATGAATCCACACATTAAATCAGTACATCTAAGGGTTATACTTTTTTTCGAATCTTTTTCTATTACATTTTTAAATCCTTCTTTTTTGCATGCGCTTGTGGTATTATTGTTTGGATTTCCTTCTTTATCTATTACTACTCTGACATTATTTAATCCCAATTCATTAACAAATTTTTTAAATCCTATAAATATATTATTATATTTCCATTTTAAATTTATATTTTTACCATTAATTTCTTCTAAAATTGTAATACATTCTTTAAAAGATATAATTTCATGAACTTTTATTGGATTATTCTCATTTTCGGATATCTTTCTTCTTAAAAACTTAACTAATTCCCCTAATAACAAATCATTTTCTTCAAATAATGCTTTTAATACTTCTTTAGGTCTATATACATTTACTGCTTTTACTATTGAATATACAAAAGAACTATAATCTCTTACTCCCCAAATATTATAATTAAATTGAGTTAATATATATTCTAATTTACTTATAGCACAAATATAATATATATAATCACTTTGATTCATTAATTCCCAAAAATCTTTATATAATTCTAATGACTTTTTATTAAAAGATTTAATACCATATTTATATTGCTCTTTTTTTACTATTTTACTTTTTAACTCATCATTTTCATTAATAGAAAACAATTTTTTAAATCTTTCTTCAAATTGAGCATATAAAATTTCATTTTTATGCAAATCTCTTTTTAAGCATCCAATTCCTGTCATAACATAATTATCAAAAAATTCTTTATCTTCTATTGTTTTCTTATTTATTTTTCTACTATGAAAAGACTCATCGAAAAAGAATACCATGTTTTTATTTTTATACATTACTCTCATCCTTTTTTCATTTATTTTGCATTGTTATTTTTATATCCATTAAAACTCTTTTTAACTCTAATAGATTTTCTTTTTTTCTTACCGGTGTTATATTTATATTTTTAAGTTTAGTTATAAAATTTCCTGTAAAAACAATTGATACTATGGATATAATTGTTGTTGTTAAAATATTTGCTAAACTTTGTTCATTTGTGTTAGTAAAATAAATAGTCAAAATCAATATTAAGATTGGCAAAATAGTATTATTAAAATATTTCTCAATAAAATTCTTTTTAGTATATTTATCTTTTATTTCTTCACTTATCATATCTATAATTGTTTTAATACTTTCTATATTATTAATTTTACACTTTTTCTTTAGAAAAACTTCCATTTCTTCAATTTCTATTTCTCTATATGCACTTAATCTTTCTTCTTTCATTAACAATCCAACTAAATCTATTTTCATTTTTCCTTTAATTTTTTCTTTATATATCTTATTAATAGGCAAAGCATAGGCTAAAATTAAAAAGACCAATGTAATTAAAAAATCTATCGATAATATTACAATTGTTCTTATCCATATATTACTAATAAAATTAGATACAATATAATTTATTATCAATTCTATTAATAACGTTGCTAAAATGCCAACCATCCATAAAATATATTTTCTTCTAAAATAAATATTTTCTACACATAAATTACTCTCAAAATAATTTACTATTTTCTCGTACATTTTTTCCTCCCTATTTTTGTATTACAAGTATAACATTTCTATAATAAAAAAATTTGTCGAATTTTGTATTTTTTTATCTAAAAAAGCAAAATAATCCTGTACATTTACATTCATATTTTGCTTTTCTTTTGTTTATAAACTATAATAAAACTCTTTTATTTTGTTAGCCATTAAAACTCTTCTCTTAGCTAAAAATTCCTGATAATTCTCAAAAGTCATATTAATAAATTCTTTTGGAACTGCATTTTCTGCTAAATTCCTATTTAAGTCTTCCATACTACTAATCAAACCATAAACATTCTCTTGTCCGTTGCATTGTTCTATAACTTGTCCCATATATTCATTAGGTGACTTATTACTAACCTTTATATTTATCTCTGTTTGCAACATGACAAAATTTGCTATTTGATTATACATTTGTTTATTGCCAATTCCATTTTTCATCAAATAATCTTTAGGAAATATATGATGTATATCTCCTCTATCCTCAATCATATGTTGAACTTTTATTCCTTGTGATAAAAATCCTCTATCTCCTAATTTTATTTGTGCTATTAAGAATGTCTTCCAGAATGGACTGCTTGTAACTGATGTATTAAATTTCTCAACAAGAATATTATTCCAAAATGTTTCATGTAATTGTCTTTCTTCTTCCTGTTTTATATATTCTTCTATACTTTCAGCTTCATTTAATCTTCTTATATCGTAATCAAACATTGATTCTGGAGATGATGTATATCTTTGTGTTAATATTGACATTACTACCCATCTTCTTACTAATGTCTCAATTTTAGCTTGTTCTACATTATTTTCTCTTAATAATAAATACAATATATATCCAAAATTTAATACGTTTTGAGATCTTACTAAACTTTCATCTATTATACCAGCTGATTTTAATATCATTATGTATTTTTCAAAATTGCTTTGATTTACAAATTGTTTTACTCCTTCGTATAACTTTATAAAGCTATCTTCAACAATCTCTTCTCTATACTCTCTTGTTTCAAAATCACGTCCTGATAATAAACTTACTAAGTCTGCTAATTTTCCTCTTTTAAACTTATATGTAAAAGCTACTCTTAACACATCCGTATATGATGGCAAATATAATTCTTCATTTTTATCTTTTATCCATTGTATTTTATTAAATATATCTTTTTGACTAAATTTAATATCGTTATTTTTAATATTTTCATAATCTGCTGGTGTTTTAGCAAAATGGCAAAAATAATCTATAGCTTTTCTAATATCATTTCCTTCATATTTTTCATTTACACTTATCTTAGACATTGCAAAATCCGCTTGTGATAATACAACACCTTCTGAATTTATTCTAACAAATATTTCTGTTACAGTATCTATATCAAGAGATGATCCTAATTCAATTCTTCCTATAGCTATATTTTTTATAGCTAAAAGTTTATTTATTCTTTTATTAACTTCATTTGGACTCATTGCAAACTTTTGAGAATAATCAGTTACAAATTGCCACGTATCAATATTTCCATCTTTCATAAATTCTGAGATATCTGATATCCATTCTTCTTGTTTCTCTATTGCTGGGTTTAATGTTTGAAACTCTTCGTTCTTTATATTAAAAGCTATTTTTATTCTTTTTTTCTTATAATTGCTATCTAATACTTCTTGTCCAAGTAAAGATGCTGTCAATGCTGTTACTCTTTGTTGCCCATCTATTAATACTTGTTTACCTTCTGAAGAAGAACCATCTTTTAATTTTACATCTGGGCTTTTCCATGTAGTTATATAGCCTACTGGATATCCTTTATATAAAGAATCTATTAAATTTCTTACTTTTGTTGTATCCCATACAAAAGGTCTTTGTATTTCTGGAATTGCTATTGTTCCATCTTTTACATATCCTAATAATGTACTTATTGATACGTTATTTACTTCAAAATTTGCCATGTTTTCCTCCTTTTATAATTCATTTAAAATCTTTTTATTTTACTAATTCTTTTATTTTATCTATAACATTTATTACTTGTTCAAATTTAATATTATTAGAATACTTATAATGTATAGAATAATTTCTCCACATTTCTTCAATAAACTCACTATTTTTTATTTCAAAAATTACATCATCTATTTTATCTATATCTGTATCTCTCTTATTGAAAGTTTTTATTATAGCATTCTTTAAATTCTCTTTTGAAAATTCTTTATATGTAATTAAATAGTATAAATCATAATAATCTTTCATTCTGCTATTTAAAATTCCTCTACTTATTACTGTTTGAAATTTTTCTGCAATAATACTTTCTATGTTATACGTCATAATTTTCAAACTTCTATCTTCAAATATCATTTTATAGTCATACTCAATTTCGCGAGGTGTTATTAAATCTCCTGTAGCAATATCTATACTTAAATTTACTTTTATATTATCGAATTTAGCTATAATATTATATCTTAATCCACCGTAATCGTCTTCTTCTCGAATAGGTTCAGAATTTTTTATTTCAAAACTAACATTATCTCCAACATCAATATTTAATATCTCTTTCAACACTTTATATAATTGTTCATCTGTTAAATTGATTCCCTTTATACATGTATCCATATCCATTGTAGTTCTTGTGTCAATTCCCATTATTGAAGATAATAACAATCCTCCTTTCAGTATAAAATTACTTTTATATTTTGAAATAGATAATCTTTCTAATATCCTTTCAAACATATAGTTTTGTAGTACTTCATTTGCTGTAATATTATAAGTTGCTGCTAAATTTCTTGATTTATCCATTAAACTTTTAGCATTTTTTATCATATTATTGCCTCCATATAGTTTTTTACTTTATCATATATATTCATCTTTTTTGCATATTCAAACATTGTACTTGCACTAAATTCTTTACTCTTAATACATTTCTTTATAGCTTTATTCCTTGTTTCAATATCTAAACTATCATTATCTTTTATAATATCACATACCGTTCTTTCTAAATTGTATGTTTTAACTTTCATTCCTTGTGGAGATTTTCTTTCTGTAACTCCCAAATTATATAACTCTTTACTAACTTTATAAACATTTACTAAATCTTTAAATCTATGAGGATTATATTCTCTATATACTGTTACATCCATCTTTATTGGAGTTCTTTCTGTCATTTCATAAAAATATAGAGCCGTATTATAAGAAAATATTGCTTTAGGATATTTTAATTGAAATAAATAATATTCATCATATTTAAAATCTTTTGTTGCATATATTCCTCTATCAATTCTTTCAATAATTCCTTCTTCTTCCATTCTTGATAAATATACTCTTGATATTCCTTTTGCTTCTAATTGCGCAGGTGTTATTATTTCATTATTTTTTTTCATTATTTTTAAAATTTTATTAATCATATCAATCTCCTTTTACAATTGTGCTTACATTTTATCATTTTGTAGCACAATTGTAAATATATTTTATGCAATTTTATTAAACTTATTCAAAAAATAGAGCCACGCACTTTAAGCATAGCTCTTATACATTTTTAATTTTTTCTCTACAATATCATTATGCTAATTCCCTCTTTTTTTATCATTATATTTATATTCTTCTTCATCTTCAGCAACCATTAAATATTGTTCATTTCCTTTCTCATCTGAAACAATATATGTTACTTCACTTTTTAGTGATGAATCACTAGTAATACTAAAGAATTTATCAAAGAAATTAAGTATTTTTCCGATTACTTTGTTCTTTTTCTTTAATCTTGCTTTATCTTTTGAAAACATAGACATTGGTGGCAACATTGAAGAAATCTCTGTTCCCTCTGTTTCAACACTTCCTTTTTCAAATGATTTTTGGATAAATCTATATGTTTCTTTTGGATTAAGATTTTCTTCTTCAATTATTCTATCCAATTCTTCTTTTTTCTTACTATTCATAAATTTTTCAAAGTCAGCATATACATCTGATTCAATATTTAAAGAGTCTATAAAAGCCATAATCAAATCTTTTTTATTTCTTAAATCTGGGCTAGCAGTAATAGCTTTATTAATTGTAATTAATACCTCTTTGTCTTCCATATTACTGTCATGATATTTCTTAACTAATGCTAAAATATAATCAATATTAACTTCTATTTGTTTAATTAATTCCATTTCAAAAACAATATCTTCTGATATATCCACAGCATCTACTTTAGCTCTATTTCTAAAGTCATCATATATATCTTGATAAATACTATGATAATCTTGAGTATCTCTTTCATTTAATAATTGATCATCTTTAAATTGGTCAAATGAATTTAAGATATTTGTTACTTTTAATATTGCTCCATATAATTTAATAAACTCTTTTTGATTCTGTTCACCTATAATAGGTTTTCCTAATGGAAATTTTTCTTTTAATTGTTTTACTAATTCTTCATAGCCTGGAAAATCCTTTCCTTTTTCATCTTTATAACCATAATAATAGTCCTTATATGGTTTTAATAGTACTACTCCAGATGCATTATTATCTCCAAATAGAGAAAGTGCATCATTTAATTCTTTTTCGAGATTTCTAAAAGATACTATATTTCCATATGTTTTTACTGAGTTTAATATTCTATTTGTTCTTGAAAAACTTTGTATCAATCCATGATATTTTAAATTCTTGTCACACCATAATGTATTAAGTGTAACCGCATCAAATCCTGTTAAAAACATATTGGCTACAATTAAAATATCTATTTCTTTATTCTTCATTCTTAATGAAACATCCTTATAGTAATTCTGGAATTTTTCTCCTGATGTATCATAACTGGTTCCAAACATTTCATTATAATCATTAATTGCAGATTCCAGAAAATCTCTATCACTTTTATTTAGACCTTCTGTGGTTTCTGAATTTTCATCATATACGCCATCTGCTACCTCATCATTTGCGCTATAACTATAGATTAATGCAATTTTTAAATTATGACTTTTATTATTTTTAAATTCATTATAATATTTTTTAGCCATATCAATATTTGAAACTGCAAATATTGAGTTAAACCCTCTTATATTGGATACACTTTTTAACTGTTTAGCATCTCTATTTTTTGCTACTTCTACTACATTATCTAATGTCTTATAAGTATAGCTTTCCATATTTTTAGTCTTCGTACTATAGTGTTCTATTATATAATCAGTTATTGCTTTAATTCTAGCCTTATTATCATATGCCTTTTCAATATCAATTTTATATACTTTTTCATCTTTTACATTATCTTTTATATCAACTCTTCCAACGTATTCATATCTAAATGGAAGAACATTTTTATCATTTATGGCATTAACTATTGTATATGTATGAAGTCTATCTCCAAATACTTGCCCTGTTGTTTGCATTATTCCTTTTTTAGTTTGAGCATTTTGGGTAAATATTGGAGTTCCTGTAAATCCAAATATTACCCATTTTTTAAATCTTTTAATTATATTTTTATGCATATCTCCAAATTGACTTCTATGACATTCATCAAAAATAAATACTACTTTTTTATTATATGAACTATGTTCTGTATTTTTCTTTATAAAACCATCTAATTTTTGAATTGTAGTTATTATTATTTTTGAATCCGGACTGGCAAGTTGTTGCTCTAAAACCTTTATATTAGTATTTGAATTAGCACAGTCTTTTTTGAATCTATCATATTCTTTCATTGTTTGATAATCCAAATCTTTTCTATCAACAACAAATAAGACTTTATCTATATAATCAAGCTGACTAGCAATTTGAGCCGTTTTAAATGAGGTTAATGTCTTTCCTGAACCTGTTGTATGCCATATATACCCACCAGCATATATACTTCCAAATTTATTATAATTATTTGCTATTTCTAATTTATTAATAATCTTTTCTGTTGCTGTAATTTGATATGGACGCATTACTAATAAATCTTCTTCAGATGTAAAGATACAATATTTTGTTATTATATTTAATAATGTCCTTTTACATAAAAATGTTCTCGCAAAATCTTCCAAATCACATATTGCATTATTATTCTGATCTGCCCAATATGATGTGAATTCAAAAGATTGAGATTTTTTTACTTTTCTTCCTTCTATATGTTTATATCTTGTTGTATTTGAATAATATTTAGTAGCTGTTCCATTACTTATTACAAATATTTGAGCATAATTAAATAATCCCGAACTATACCAAAACGAATCTCTTTGATATCTTTCTATTTGATTAAAAGCTTGTCGAAGTTCTACACCTCTTCTTTTTAATTCGACATGTACCATTGGTAATCCATTAATTAATATAGTTACATCATACCTATTTTTTCTTTTATCTGTTTCAACTTCATATTGATTTATTACTTGTAAATGATTATCATGTATTCTATTTTTTTCTTTATATATTAAGTAAATGTTTTTTAATTCACCATTTTCAAGCTGTAATGCATATTTATAATCTTCTTGAATTTTTCTTGTTTTTTCAATTATCCCATCATTTGGATTAGCAATATAATTATTAAATAATTCATTCCATTCTTTATCTGTAAATTTAATTTTATTTAATTTTTCTAATTGTTTTCTTAAATTTATAATTAAATCATTTTCATTATTAATATTTAAATACTCATAAGATTGATCTTTTAATATATTAATAAATTCAGCTTCAAGTTCAGCTTCACTTTGATATGAAGTAGCTTGTTTTTCCAATGGATTGTATTCAGCTAATACTGTTGAATTATCATTTTCAGATATTATATTATTACTCATTATTCTACTTCCTCACTTTTATATTTCTCATTATAATCATTAAACGATTTTACAAATATTTCTTTCTCATGTTCAGTTAACTCTGTTCTTTCAAACTCAAATAAATCTCCATGACTATATGTATTTAAAAGTCTAACCATTTCCTCTTTATAATCAGTCTCATATAAACAATCACCAAATTTTTCATATCCACAATAGTTTGCTGTTTTTTCTAATAATACTCTAAACATATTGAAATGTATCTTTTTTATGCAATCAATTTCACTCTGTATTTTTTCTTTTAAATATAAATGATAGCCAAATAAATATTTTGTATCTTCACTTAAATCATATTCATAATTTTTTATTTCAAATTTATAACTTTTAAATTTTCTAATTTTGCTATCAATATTTCTTATTAAATTATTAACTGAATTAAAAAATAATATATGATGTGTAGTAATTAAAAAACCTATATTCAAATTATTGCATTGTTCTATTAATTTTTTTATTAATATCGCAATTTTTATAATTATTGAATCATCAACAGATGAAACTGGATCATCTATAATCACATATTTTAAATCGTCAAATATATGTGTTGATCTATCCTCTACATCATCAATACTTAATTGTTCTACAGCTGTTTCTACAAAAGAATAATATACAGACCAAACAAATAATGTTTCTTCTGCTTTTGATATTTTAACATCACTATCATATCCATTTTTTGTCTTTACATTAAATTTTATTTGATTAAAATCATCATTAAATTGTGGTATGACACTTTTTCCATAAACATATTCAAAGTTTTCAATTATTCTTCCATCAAGTCCTTCATCTCTTATCGTTTTCGAAATTCCAATATAATCATCTATATTTAATACATGGTTTTCATTATTCCAAACAAAACAATCCTGAAAAATCGAATTAAAGCATAAACATTTTGAAGTATTTTCATCAACAAACCATCTTGATATTCTTGTTTTTCCTGTACCATTAAATGCATATATAGAATCAATATTAACTTTATTTGTATTATTATCTAAATCTTTCTTTATTTTTTCTATTACTTCATTTAAATCCATATCACTTTAACTCCTCAAAGCTCAATAATTTATCTCTATAGTATTCATATTGTTTTCTCCTTAATTCGATTTCTGCTGGCAATCCTTCTGAAATATCTTTAGTTAATTTTTCGAACTTGTCTAAAATATTCACAATTTTTTCTTGTTCTTTTATTGAAGGAACTGGAATTTCTAAACTTTTAATATAACTTAAACTCGCCATTGCAAATTTTCCATTTGCAAAATCCAAGAATTTTTCATATAGATTTCTACAAGCATAATATAAGTAGGAGGTATTTAATTTATCTACATCTTTAGGATATAGAGCAGCTACATTCTGATTTGTACATGCTTCAAAATTCAAAAATGCTACTTTACCTATCGTTGCTCCAACCATTGCAATCAACGTTGTTTCTTTTTTCAATAATTTAGCAGAAGATTTTTGTAATCCTAATTCTGTAATATAATCTGTTACATCATCCACATTTTTTTGATTTTTACATACAGTTGATCCTAGCCATTTAATACTTCCATTATTCCAATATTCTGATTTGCTTTTTGTCGGTGTTCCACCAGCACATATGTCACATATTTCATCTAATCTATAATATTTCATATCTTTATCAAAAATATTTGAACGCCAATATTCATATTGCTGTTTTCTTGCCTCTAACTCTGCCTCTAACTCTGCCTCTAACTCACTAAATTTATCAAGTATCCTTACTATTTCTTGTTGTACTTCTATGGGTGGAACAGCTATTAATAATCCTCTAAAATCTCCTTGATTTAATTTCGGTATATTACCATGTATTAAATCAGTTACATCTAATGTTTGAATGTAATGAAATAAATACCTTAAATTTATCCCTTCTATTTCTTCAATAATGTGGGCATGATTATTAACCCATATTTTTCCTTCTGCCCAATTAACAACAGGATTTCCCGAAGTATTTATTACACTTCCATCCTCACCAACTAACACAAACCTACCATCAAAAATATAATCTTCAACATAATCCTGTATCCCATTAGCTCCGTAATAAGGATATTTTCCTTCTTTCCTTTCTCCTTTTTTTACCGGTTTTCTTTTATTGTCTAAAATATTACAACATTTTTCTAATCTTCTATATTCTACTCCATTAGGACACAGTTTTCTTATTAATTCATTAATCTTGTTCATAAGAATCTTCCTCCAATTCTTGGATTATTTTATCAAGTTCAATTCTTATTTCAGATTCTCTTTTTACTACTTCTTTTATCTTTTTATTAACTTCTTTTATATCAATTTTATTTTCTTCTGTAGATGCTTTCAAATATGAATTAACAGAAATGTTATACTCATTATTTGCTATATCTTCATTAGATATAACAATTGATTTGTTTTCAACATTTTTTCTATCTCTAATTAAATTCAATATATTATCAACATTATTATTTTCTGGGTTATCATCAGGTGTTGTTAATTTATTCTTATTTGTATTTCTTACAAATTCATCTGAAGCATCAATAAATAAAATATCATTTGTTGCTTTAGATTTCTTTAATACTAATATGCAAGTTGCAATGCTTGTACCAAAAAACAAATCACTTGGTAATTGAATTATAGTATCAACAAAATTATTGTCTACCATATATTTTCTTATTTTTTGTTCAGCTCCACCTCTGTATAACACTCCTGGGAACTCTACTATTGCAGCTGTCCCTTTTGTTGATAAATATGATAACATATGCATTGTAAATGCTAGATCTGCTTTAGATTCAGGTGCTAATATCCCTGCAGGTGAATATCTAACATCATTTATTAATATTGGATCTGATTTTCCAGCCCATTTAATTGAATATGGAGGATTTGACACTATAGCATCAAAAGGTTCATAGTTATCATGTTTTGGATCCGTCAAAGTATTGCCCCTTGCAATATTAAATTTTGTATAATTTATATCATGTAAGAACATATTTATCCTTGCCAAGTTATATGTAGTTAGATTAATTTCTTGTCCATAATATTCTATATCTTTTGAATTTAATATTTTCTTAAATCTTAATAACAAACCACCTGAACCACAGCATGGGTCATATACTTTATTTATCTCTTTTTGGTCCATTAATGTTATTCTGGCTAATAAGTCTCCTACTTCTTGAGGGGTAAAAAATTCTCCTCCAGATTTACCTGCATTTGAAGCATACATAGTCATCAAAAACTCATATGCGTCACCGAATGCATCAATAGTATTATCTGAATAATTTCCTAATTTTAAGTCACCAATAGAATCAAGCATTTTTATTAACTTTTCATTTTTTTCATCAACAGTATTTCCTAATTTATTTCCTTTAACGTCAAAATCATCAAATAATCCCTTTACGTCATTTTCTGATGCTGTTCCTTTTGCTGATGCTTCTATATTTTCAAATACTTTATTTATAGTAATATTTAAATCCGGATTTCTTTTTGCCCTTTTTCTCACATTACAAAACAACTCACTTGGTAATATAAAAAAACCTTTATCTCTTACAATATCCTCTCTACCATATTCTGCCTCTTCATCTGAAAGATTTCTATATTCAAAATCTTTTTCACCAGCATTTCTTTGGTTTACATTAACATAGCTTTCAATATTTTCTGATATAAATCTATAAAATAACAATCCTAATACATATTGTTTAAAATCCCATCCATCTACAGACCCTCTTAAATCATCTGCTATTTTCCATATTGTTTTATGTAGTTCATCTCTTTCTCTTTCTTTTTTAGTATTCATTTGTACCTCCATTAAAAATCAATTATTTTATCTAATTTGCAATCTAAAACTTTACAAATTTTAATCAAAGTATCTACTTGTACGGTCTCATTTTTCCCAAGTTTAGCCATAGCATTCGTGGTTATTCCTGCTTTCTCTGACAATTGGGTTTTGTTAATCTTCTTATCTATCATAATTTTCCAAAGTTTATCATAGCTTATTGCCATATATTGACCTCCATTTTCCTTAGTTTTAATTACGATATCATTCTATCATTTTCGGCTTTTTAAATCAAGGATTTCTTGAGTTTTTCAAGTTTTTTTATTTGATCACTTTATTACTAACACAAATATATATTACTCTTATCTCTTATCGGACAATGTCCTTTTATTTTCCATTCGATTGTCCTAAAATTGTATACTAAATATTTATCCTTTACTATCCTTATCTAACTCCAACCTAACCTATCCTGTGTATACAAATTGTATCCATCGTGTATACAAGAGTGTCGGTGATTTTCCAAAAAACTCACGAAAAATTTATTATTGTGTAAATATACCTGGGCTGTAGGTCTTGAAAAAAACAAAAAATTGCCTTTGATGTGGTCGGGGGGGCTTAATATTTCCCTGCCACTATCTCCAACAATTCTTCTTTATTTATTTGACCTTTTTCTGCCATCCTATGATGATATTTGCATAATGTAATTAGATTCATACTATCTAGCCTCTTAGAATAATCTTCTTCAATTGAAACTATATGATGTACTTCTAATTGTTCATATGTATATCTATGATTTGTATTATACTTACCCAATAAACATATTTGGCACAAATGGTTATCCCTTTCTCTTATGCTCTTACTCTTCTCTGTCCATTTATTAGTCTTTCTAAATATATTAGCATTTGTGCTTTTCTTTTTACCACTTCTTCTGCATGTTTTATTAAAATCATGTATTGTACCACATACTGAACAACTCTTTAACACTTTTCTCTTATCACCCAATTCTTTTTAAAATCGTTATTTTTGCATTTTTAATATTCTATCTATTAACTTATCCACTTTTATATTTTAAGTTCTAATTCTTTCGATTTTCGTTAATTCTGGCATTAAATTTTGGATTTTATTTAACACTTCCAATTAGCAATGTTCTAGATAATACTGTTGTAATTTTTCTCTTTTCACTAAAAGGTATTTTCCAAGATGCACCGCTTATTCCTTTTTTCAAATAATATATATGGCTTGGCTCACCTAATTTTGATTTTATTTTATTATAAGTCATTCTTCTTGATGTATATATTGAAATTACTCCTCCTGCATAATCTATATTTATTTGTGTTTCTTGTTCTTCATAATTTGTCTCTTTCATTATTTTTTCCTCCTTTTATTTTTCATCGTATGTTATTTAACACAATTCAATTATGTTTTATCACACATATTAGCCTCTATTTTTATGTTTCAAATTGTGTTAAATCACACAACAATATTTTCTTCTATAATTGTTTATTTCAATGCATTTTCTGCACATTTTTAGTGATTTTATTTTTGCTTATTTTATATATGTGAAACAACACATCCTTTATATTATTACCATATACTTGGCAATTTTTATTGTTTAACTTTAGTCTTCTTTTTATATCTTTTATCTGAATCAGGAATATGAAATTTATCTGTTCCATAATCTTTCCATCTATCAGAAAAACCATAAATACTTGCAGACATAGTAGGAACTCCACTTACAACTTGTTTAATAAAACCTGTATTAATTAGTATATCAATATCAGCTCTAAAAGTTCTTAAATCTCCATAAACTTTTTTAGCCTCTGTTGTTGTATATGAAATGTTTTCTGCGTTAGTTTCATGAGTTTTTCGATTTACAGTAAATTTAGATTTAAGTTCTAAATAGAGACCTCTTTGTCTTAGGCTTAAACTTTTCCAAGCAGCTGATTTTTGCATATCTCTACATATTTTGGTAAAATCATAATTTTGATTTGCACTCTCAAACTTAAAATTAGTAGGAATCCTTAGTTTTTTAGAGTTTGACATTTTATCACCTACTTTTAGCAGAAATAGAAAAAATCATTTGATTTCTATTATTATTTGTAGTACAATAGTTGTAGATTTTTGAATTAATCGTTAGAGGAAATTTAATGTATTCGTGTTCGCTAATGAAATACATTTTATTTTCTCTTTTTTTATTAATCATTAGGCATCACCTCACAACTCTGTAAACATTGATTTTGGATCCATGCATCTATTAATATTTTCTTGAAAAAAATTCTACTTGCAATTCTATAATTTGGTATTTCTTTATTTCTAATTAGTTTTCTTATTGTAGATTCACTACATCTTAAATATTGTTTTAATTCTTTTATATTAAATACTTTTTCTTCTTCATTCATCTTTTATACCTCTCTTTCTTTTTCTTCTGCTAATATTTCTTTCGCTTTTTTAAGCCAATATCTTTTGTTGATTTCTCTAACTTTGTCTTTGTTTTTTCTTGCCCACTCTTTTGCTTTTTCATTTTTAAGTTTTTTAGCAAGTTCAATTGTCTTTTCTTCGTTGTTCATATTTCTCACCCTCTTTCTTTATTATCATTATTTTTATTGACATCTTCCAAAAATAATTGTATACTATCTTTGTTAGATGATTATGGTTATATTATATAAACCCTAACAATGTTAGTCAATAATGTAGAAAATCTTTTTAGTAATCTCTAACATGAAAGGATTGATTATTTATGGAATTACAATACTTACAGAAGTTAAAAGAGTTAGAAAATCATTTTATTACTGATAACAAACAAGCTATGATTCTTTCTACTTTTGATGAAGAATCTATTTGTATGACATTAAATATTTTTAATAAATTCGAATATATTGATATTCAAGATAAAGATTTTAAAAGTATGCAGAATACAGTTATTAACAATAAATTAGGAACAGCTTTAATACAACTATGTTCATGCTTCCCTTCTATTGAACAAACATTAAATCAATATATTAATAAATGTTTAGAAATAAAGCACGAAAACTCTGAAATTTCAGCAACTCTTACTATAATCAAGCCTTTATTTTCAGATCTTGGTAAAATAAATATTTGCTTTGAGAATATCAAAGAGATTGAAATAGAAAATTTCAAAAAAGAATTAAAAGATTTCATAAAAAGAAAAGATGAGATTCTAAATTTTGATGTTAAATATTTTAAGAGGTTATCACAAAAAAGCCGTAGTGATATGTTTAATGATATCATAGATGGAAATCAGGTATTAAAAGATTATATAGTTAATGAAAATATTAAAACATTCACCCTTGATTATATTAAAACTTATCTTTTAGAACTAAAAGAAATTATAAAATTGGTTGAAGTATATAGTGAGGCATCTAAAGAATCGATTTATAAGAATCTTAAACTTAATGAAAAATTATTTTTATTTAACATTCTTGAAAATCCAATTTTGTCTTTTACTTATCCTTTGTCTAAAATAGAGCCTAAAATAAAAATTGGAAATCAATATATTAATTATGAAGACTTCAAAACAAATAATAATTTTAATAGTAAACCCGAAGCTCTACAAAATGTTCTTGAACCAATTAAACAAAATGATATTGCATTATTTACATCATATAACATTAAAACAATGAAAGATTTATTAATTATCTCTTTACTTGAACTTATAAAAAATAAAACCACTATAAGAAAATGTAAAAATTGTCATATGTATTTTATTCCTGAAAGTAGATCTGATGAAGTTTATTGTTACAGAATAAGCCCTCAAAATTCAAGTAAAACTTGTAAAGAATTTGGAGTTAAAAAAACTTATAGAGAAAGTTTAAATTCTGATGTTGTTAAGAAATCTAATTATAATACAAGGCAATTCTTTACAATGAAAATTAAAAGAGCTTCTAATGAAAAAGAAAAATTAAAATATGAAAAATTATTTGATAAGTATAAATTAAATTACGAAAGGCAAAAAGATAAATATCAAAATAAAAAACTTTCTGATTCTGACTTTGCCACATGGATTACAGCTCAGAAAGAAATATAAAATTCTAATCTTTGAAAGGAGGTGAAAAAATGAGTGTACGAGAACTTGTAAGAAATAAAAAATATCAAATAGAAATACCTTTAAGTTACAATGGAAATAAGAAAAATAGACATTTCGAGACATTCTATGGTGGCAAAAAAGATGCTCTTCTTAGAGAAGCAAAATTAAAAATGCAATTAAAAGATGGCTCTTTTGTTCCAAAAAATAATTTAACAATTCAAGATTTAAGTGAAGAATATTTAAATTATAAAAAAGGAATTCTTTCTCCTAAAACATATTATACATATTGTCAAAGAATGATTCTAATAAATAAACACATTGGCTATGTGAAAGTTCGAAATATAACTGCTAAAATTCTTGATAAATTTTATACCTATTTAAGAACTGAACATCTTTCTTCTAAAGGCACACCATATAGCCCTACTACTCTTCAAGATTATTATGCTCTAATTAATAATATGCTAGAAGTTGCTGTTAAATGGGATTACTTAAATTTCAATCCAAATACAAAAATTGAAAAACCAAAAAGAGCAAGATCAAATGCTAGTTGTTATTCAAAAGAAGATATGGTTAAACTTCTTCAATGTTTAATGCAAGAACCTTTAAAGTATCAAGCAATTATTATTACTGCATTAGATTTAGCATGTAGACGTGGTGAACTTACAGGACTTACTTGGGATGATATTGATTTTAAAACCGGAAAAGTTACTATAAATAAGGCAACTCAATATATTGATAGAAAAATCTTTGAGAAAGAAACAAAAAGTGTAAATAGTGATAGAATTAACTTTCTTAATCCATCTACTATAGAAATTCTAAAAAAATATAAAAAGGAACAACAAGAAAAACAAATGAAACTTGGTTCACAATGGATACAAACAAATAGAGTTTTTACAACAGAATTTGGTGGAGATATTCATCCTGATACTCCAACTAAAATATTTCAAAAAATTATAAAGAAATACAACTTAAAACATTTGACTTTCCACGGACTTAGACATTCTGGTATTTCTCATATGATTGAATGTGGAGTTCCAATTTCAGTTATTAGTAGAAAAGTTGGTCATTCAAGTGTTCAAGTTACTGATGCTTATTACTCGCATTTCTTTGATGATGAATTTAAACAAGCTGCAAATTCTATGAATGATATATTTGAAAAAGCACAATAAAATAGACGAGATTTCACAAATGATCCCGCCTATTTTTTATTTAAAAATTAATATTATCTCAATTTTTCATCAACTTCTTTAATAAATTAATTATTTTATTTTTTATCTTTTTTATCAATGTTTGTTTTTCATCAACAATTTCCATAGCAGTTATTTTATCTTTTGTATTAAATAAAACTTTATTACCATATATTTGTTCTTTTTCTTTTTCTGTTCTTATTATTTGCATTTTTTCTGTTTCTTTAATTCTTTTTCTTTTTTCTTCAGTTGCTATATAATCTCTATATAAAATTGATAATATAGCCTGTGTTTCTGGTAGCATTTTTTGTTCACTTAGTTTTTTTTCGTTATCAATTTCATATGTATATTCTAAATTTTTATTTTCTTCAATGTCTTTTATTATTTCAGTTGGTATTTTCTTCAGTTCCTTAAGTTCAAGATGTTGTAAAATAGTAGATACTTCTGAAAGTGCATTATAATAATTATTCAACTTTTGGTTCCCCTCTTCCTATATTTTTAATATTATGCATAAATTGTTCTGCTTCATTTTTTGGGTCAATTCCAACATTTTCTGATAATTCCTCAATTTCTTGAGCTTTAACTATCTCTAATTCATGCTGTTTTTCTATTTTTTCAACTTCTGCACAAAAATCAGGATCATCATATAATTCTTTTGAGATATAATATTTTACACAAATATTTTGCCTTATTGCTTCTAATGCAATCTTTTTATCTTTTTGTAGCCTTAAACTTATACATCTTATCGCAAGACCATTTCCTTTTACAGCTAACATAGCTAATTCTTCATCATCCATATTTTCTGGACTCGTTATTTCAATTGCTAACGGATCAATCAATATTGCTTTTCTTATAAACTCTCTTTTATATACAATATTCATTGGTACATCATACAATACCATTCTATCCTTACAACTTTCCAATGCTAATAATACGAATTCTTCTTCTTGTTTATATTTATCATCAACACAATCTAACAAATATCCATCAGCTGCTAAAGCTATTCTTACAAATTCTTCATCATTTTTATATTTTTTCAAATAAATAATAGCATCTGGGTATCTAAGTAAAATGTCTTTTAAATATTCTCTATCTTCTTCGATTTGATTTCCAATATATAAAAGTATACTTCTATCACTTTCTATTGCACTTTCTATTATTTTTTTATTATTTCTCTTATCTATATCTAAATACCTGAATTGTTTTGGATTTTTAGCTATATTTATACAATCAAATTCTTCACTATTGGTTTCAGAATATTGTGTTTCTTCATCTCCTTGTTCTTTATGCTTATCGCTTATTTGTTTTAAAAACTCCATTTCCATAATAATTTTTATACATTCTTTTAAATCAACGTTAGCATCAAATGTAATTCCTGTCTTGTCTTCATCCCATAAATGTACTTTTCTATTTAATCCATCTTTTTCATCACCTAGAATTCTATATCTATAATGTGTTAAAGAATTTCTTAATCTTCTAAAAAATTGTTCTTGTATTGTTGAACTGTCTGCATTTGCAATATATCTTATATCTACTGAACTAATATCTATTTCACTGTAATCAATTCTATCATCAAATAATTTTTCTTTATTGGTTAAAAATACAATTTTACTTAATATTGCAAATTGCCTTTCTATATCATTTTCAAAATATTCCATGTTTTTTCTTTCAAAATATTGAATTGGTTTGTTAAATATGGATAACATTTTTGTAATTCTTGCAAGTTCACATTTCTCTTTAGGTATATATTTTCTTCTTAATACTTCTGCAATTAAATTTCTCTGTATATCTACTCTTTCTGTATAAAATCCTGGATTGTTCCTAATAAAATCTATTATACATTTTTTATCTTCATCATCAATTTCTTTTATATCAGTTATTTTAATATCTTTATCTCTGTTTCTTGTAGTAATATCTTCATTTGTGCAACAAGATCTATCATCTGTTAAAAGCAATAATCTAACTATTTTTTCTTCATGTGATTCTTGCTTTTCATCTTCTGTTAGCCACTCTTTATTACCTTTATTTTGTTTTCTAGGTTCTTTTTTTTGCCCTTTAATATTGACTGTTAGAATATATCTTTTTTCTAAAAAATCAATTAATTCATCTTCTGTAGTTATAGCTCGTGATAATTCATATGTTTTTTCTTTATTTAGTAAAAATATGTCACTGATATCCATTTCGTTATATGTTCTACTATATAGAGAACTTACTAATCTTATAAAATCTTGTTCCTTAATTTCAATCATTTGAATATTTTTAGTATTTACCTTAAATCTTAATATTGTCTTTCCGCTTCCCCAACCATCTAAAACAATTTCAATATCCCCATGGGCATCTGCATTTCTAATTTGTCTTAGTGTCTTTTTCTCACTTACATTTTGTGTATGAGTTTTCTCTTTCGGAGGTAAAATATTTAAAAAATATTGATATTCACTAGCAAGTCTGGCATAGAATTGATTTTTTATATCTGTATTTCTAAAATCTCCTATATACCCTTCCTCACTTAAGAATCTCTCATAATTTTCCATAAAATTTCTAAAATCCACCAATAATTCATATGCTGTAAAATGTAATACAGGGTGCGAATCCTTTGTTCTTCTACTATTTTGTTCTTGAATAAACGAACTATTTTTGTCCATTATACTATCTATAAATTCTATATCTTGTTGTGCTTTTAATAAACGTTTCATATTATTAAGAGCATTATGTATATATGTGCTAGTATATCTTTGTATATTTTTTGATTCCATAATTTTTACCTCAGATAAATTATATATTATTTGTTATTTTTTATCAATATGACTTTATATATTTTTATTTATAACACTTCCGCCGTTTTTCCGCCGTTTTTCTCAAAAATAAAAAAATCAAGGAACTTTAAATCCCTTGATAAATCTGGTTGCGGGGGATAGACTCGAACTATCGACCTTCGGGTTATGAGGCGTAGTTGAAAGGTTTATGTAATTTAGTGAAATCAAGGGTTTTAACTGATATTTCAATAAAAATTGGGGAAATGGTTTTTCGAACATTTGTGTATTTTTTGGAACTTTTTTGAGAAGTTTTTCCCCAACTTTTCCCCAAGTGGTTTACACATATGTTCGTAATATTTTTTAATTAAAATGGGAAACCTAAAAATTTATTTTTGGAGGTTTTAGAAATGAATAATAAAATTACATATCACAGAGAAGGAGATTATTTTATTCCTGATTTAAGTGTAAAATGGACTAATTCTGATTATCATATTGGTTTATATGGTAGATTAAGATTAGAATATTTAAAGAAAAATAAACTTGGTTTATATACTGATTTAATATTAAATGGTACACTACCAGACCACCTAATTGAGATTGATAAATGTGCAAATAAAAGAGTAAAAAGTATTATTAATGAACTTGCTAAGAAAGAAAATGTTGATGAAAACTTGAAACAAATTAATCAATTAGAGTGGGTTAGATGTATGAATAATATTAAAAATAGAGCTGAAGAAATTGTACTTAATGAGTTAATTTATTGTTAAATAAAATCTGTAAAAAGTGGATTTCTTGTCCTAGCAAGCACTGAATTTGTTCACACGAATTTTTCGTATTTTCAAATTCTATGCAATGGGACAAGTCCCAATCCCTTTTATAAAAAATTTAGTTAAGGAGGATAATTATTATGAATTTTAGAGAAGTAAATGAAGATGATATATTAAAAGAATGGTATGATTGCATGGAGAGTACTTACTTATGTTATACAGATGAACAAGATAGAGAACATGAATTTAAGTATGATCCTTTTAGAGAAAAAATATTGAAGAATGTTCCTAAACAAAATAAAAAATATGTTGATAAACAACTTGATTTAATCTATGATGATTTTATGAATTATTTAATTTATATGAATGAAAAGTATTATAGAAATGGATTTGTGGATGGTTCTCAGTTGGTTATGGGATGCTTTGATAAATAGAATTTTAAAGTGCAAATTTTACACTTTAAAGCCCAAAAATTGTACTTTAAAGGCGAGATTACTTCTCGCCTTTAAAACTATATAAATAAGCTTAATTCATATTTAAGAATATCATTTTCAAGGAAAACATCCATTAATTCTTGATTAATTTCTAATCCCTCCTCGGTAAAGCTCAAATATCTTCTATATTTTTCATTGCCTAATTTTTTAGCTAAATATATGCTCATTCCTTCTTGCATTAAACTTATTTCAAAAGCATCGTCTGTTTTGTATTTTATTAGACTATATAGATTCTCATCAATTATATTATGATTTACTTGATGTAGTACTTCTACATATGGAGTTATATTAAATGAAATAAAATCTTCTTCTAATTTTATTTTAACTATTGATAAATTATATAATTCTTTATCTGATTTATTTTTTTTAATCCAAACTTTTTTTAGTCTTATTGGCTTTCCATTCTTGTTTTTATAAATACTACTCCAAACTTTTTCTACAAGTTCTCCGTTTTCAAGCTCAGCAGATATTTCTCCTCTACTTCCAATATATAAGTACTCACTATCAGTATTTTTATAATAATCATATATCTTATTGGCTTTTTCTTTTAGCGTCTCCCCTTTTATTAACCATTCATACAACATCCCATAAAATTTTTGAGCTTTTTCATATGATAATCTATTTATTGCAGCATCACTACATTTTTCTAAATTAAAAACATAATTTATACATTTAATTAATTCATATGTATTATCAATGCTCTTATTATAATACTCTTGCATTCTTTCTTCTATTGTTGACTCTTGCTCTTCATTTAATGAAACATCATTAATTAGACATACTTTTTTCAGTTCAGAATCTTCTTCTGCATCTATTTCAAATTCTTCTAATATTCCTAATCCATTATCAATTAAATCAATTTTTTTTATACTTTCAACAAAATCTTCATTATTATTAATGTTTCCTTCATATTTTTCTAAATATGGATTATCTAATTCATCATATAATTTTTCATAGCATGGATTTATTATTTCTTTTATAATTTTCTTTCTTTTATAATCAGTATCTGCAATAAAATGAACATCACATATTAATTTCGATAAATTATTTTGATTAATTATTTCACCAATTCTATTAATTCTTCCTCTTAAGTTAATAAATTCAATTGGTTTCATAATATTATTACCAATCAAATAATCTATAATAAAAAGATTATCACTTGGTGTATTTACTCCTTCTAATATAGACGAATTAGTTATTAAATATTTAATTTTCTTTTCCTTTCTATATATATCTATTAAATATTGTTTTACAATTTCTGGCATTTGCGAATGAATATAAATTACTCCTTTTTG
>ULMM01009063.1_pt1 | contig 101545 bp, 103 predicted proteins | sample 1951661 | NCBI WGS metagenome assembly ULMM01 (sample SAMEA4835551, study PRJEB28245) | human gut metagenome | biome: gut microbiome; material: fecal sample | place: Denmark | collected 2008 | reverse complement strand
GGTCGGGAGTGATATCATTCTCAATAAAAGAGTTGTATTTTCTGAATAGATGGTACGACTCTTTTATTAATGGTATGATATAATAATTTTTATGTCCTTATTAAAATAACTAGTAGTATCGAAGCATGTATTTCCACCAATGGAAATAGTTTCTACCTTTCCATTGTTCCAGAACATAATTCCCGAATCATTTAACTCAATTAATTCAATATTAGTAAACCCCGCTGCTTTTAAGTGTGCTTCTACACTTTTATAATCTTTTCCTATTAATTCAATATAACTCCCTGCACTTATTTTTCCTTTTTTTCTGCCACTATTTTGTTTATCTGAAGACCTCCTATAATAATATCCTTATAAAAAGGGTTGTTTGTAATTATAGCATAGATACTATGTAAAAACAAGAAAGAAAATTAAGTAGAATAAATTATATAAAAAGAAAGGTATAAGCTTTCTTTTTTGGATATTCTATGATAAAATGACCAAAATGCAACAAATAATATAGAAGATTATATATTGCAAAAATTTAAAAGTGCCAGATTTGAAAAAATATTAGAAATGGGAAAGGGGATTATCTTTTACATCAAGACAACAAAAGAAATGTAGATGAAATATATATAGATTTGGAGAAAAGTTTTATGAAAGTATATCTAATAAGACATGGAGAAGTAAATCATAATTTATATGGACTATATAATAGAGAAGATGAAGATTTAAATGAAACAGGAATGAAACAAGCTAAAAAATTAAGAGAAAAAATAAAGAATATTGAATATGATACTATTATATCTTCTCCATTATTAAGAGCAAAACATACTGCGAATATTATTAATATTGAGAATAAAGACATAGTAATAGATTATAGACTTAAAGAACGAGATCCGGGTAGTTTAAATGGACATCCTATTGAAGTAACAAATCGAGAAGAATATTGGAATTACTATACAACTATTCAATATGGTACAAGTGAAAATATTAAAGTGTTTTTTAATAGAGTTTATAGCTTTTTAGATGAACTAAAAACAAAAGACTACAGAAATGTGCTCATAGTAGCTCATAGTGGAGTATCAAAAGCGTTTAGCTGTTATTTTAATGGGATAGCTGATGGCAAATTTTTAAATAGAGGATTAAAAAATTGTCAGATAAAGGAGTATGAATTATGAAATTAACAAGCGAAGAAACAGGAATTTTACTAGAAATAGAAAGAATTGTGTATAGATATGAACGAACAAAATTTAATAAAATTTAATAAATTATTTCCGTGGTTTGCAGGGTTATCTGGAGATTTATTATTTTGGGCTGCAATAGATACTTTGTTTTTAACTGTTGTTAAAAATTTTAATGCTTCACAAATTGTATCACTAACGTCCATTTCTCTAATAACTTGCATACTACTTCAGATACCTTTACTTAATATAATCAAGAAAATAGGAAATACAAAGTCTGTAAGATTAGGCTCATTATTACTTTTAATATCAAGTATTTTATTAACTTTAGGTACAGATTACATTATTGTAGTAATAGGAAAAATATTGTATGAAGTGGCATTTACATTTCAAAATATGATAAATGTTGTATTAAAAAATAATTTGGAATTACAAAATAGAGAAAATGAATATATAAAGTTTAGAACCAATGCTAACACAATATATGCAATAGCAACAATGATAATATCGTTTGTTGCGAGTTTTATGTTTAACATAAATAATTATTTACCAATGATAGGCTGCATAACGTTTTGCTTTGTTTGTTTTGTGTTATCTTTCAATATGATTGATTATTCAAATAATAATTGTATTAAAAGTAAAATTTATAAAGAAAATAAGGACAAGCTGAAAAAAATAAATTATTCAAAAATTGTTTTATCTATAATAATATCCTATGGACTTTTTTATCCAATCGTCAATTCAGGACAATCAAATGGAAAATTATTTATACAACAAGAATTGCTAAAAAATTTCAATGTTGAAAAAACTGCATTGATAATAGGTGGAATGTTGTGCATATCAAGAATAGTGAGAGTGATTTCAAATATTTCATTTAATAAAATACATAAAAAATACAAAGACAAAGTAGGATTTTTATTACCATTCTTATTATCGTTATCTCTTTGCTTAATGGTAGGAGGATATTTAATCACATACTCAATTATTTTGAAAATATTAATTATGAGTTTGGGATATATTATAATTTTATTTATAAGAGATCCTTTTAAGGTATATATGCAAGATTTAGCCTTAAAAAAAGCAGAAAAAGAACAACAACAATCATTACTTACTACATTAGATTTATTAAGAAAAATTGTAAGAGCAATTATGAGTTTAAGTTTTACAGTAATTTTGGTTAATAATCCAATGATTGTAGTAATAATAATTTTAATAATTTTATCAGTTATTGAAATATTTATTAGTTTATATTTATATAGAATGATACAAGAAAGTTAGGAGATGAAGAATATGAAAAATATCTTAATAATGGGAATAGGTAGAGCAGGAAAAACTACATTAAGCGAGATGTTAAAAGATAAATACAATAGTTATAACTTAATACATAGTGATTCACTAAAATGGGCAATGATTAGAGCAGAAGACAAAGAAAAATATTACAGGACCAATGTTGATAAACAAAAAGAGTTTGAACACGGAGAATATTTTCAAAAAACATTATTAGAGTTTTTTAATTCTTCTATTTCAAAAGATAAAAATCATTATGGTTATATATTAGAAAGTGGGCAATTACATCCTAAAATAGTTAAAGAAATGATTGATTTTAAAAAAACTATTGTTGTATGTCTTGGACTTGGTAATTTAAATGTAGATGAAATGGTAGAACTTTGTATTGAACACGATATTGAAAAGGATTGGACATTTGGATTGTCAAGAGAATATCTAAAAAAACATGCTATTGATTGGTATTCTGCAAACGAAATGTTAAAAAAAGAATGCCCTGAATATAGGATTAAATATTATGATACATCAGAGAATAGAGAACAAGTTTTAAATGATATTATGTGTGAAATAGAAAAAGAAATTTAGTCATATAGAACAAAAAATGAAATTTTAAAAGGTAGAAAATTATGAAAAGACTATTAAGAATCAGTTTTAACTCCGCAATATTTTCTTTGATACCAATATTGTCATGGTTTATGTTAGGATTACTTGTAGACAAAAATTTAGTAAATGTATTTACACTTACATATCCACTACAATTTATATGGGCATTGATGAAAAGTATATTTGCAACGGGAGCAAATATAAGTAAAGAAAAAGATAAAAATGAAAATGCTGTATTATCAGGAATGACACTTGGAATAATAGTAGGATTTGTTGTATTTGGAATATTTGCTATCAATGTGAAAAAATATGTAGAATTTATGAATATGGATTATGATACATATAAAGAATTTGCTGTATATTCAATTTTGCAATTATATATACATTTGATATTTTCTTCTGTATTAGAAAAACTATACTTTGAAAATAAAGAAAAATTGGCTAATAAATATTGCATGAGATTCAATTTATTAAATTTTGTGATATTGATCTTATCCTCAATAATATTAAAAGATAAGATACAAATAGTAGTTACTACACTAATAGCAATATTAATATATACGGTTTATGTTATAATAAAACAGTATAAAAAGTTTAAGTTTCAAATTAATATTTTAAATTGCTGTAAGTATGAATCCGTTGAAATATGCAATAATATACTATTTTTTCTAATATTTCTATTTGGACTAAGTAATGCATTAAAATTTGGAGAAAAATATATGCTGGCATTAAATTTTGTGGCATTAATAACGGATACACAATGGGATTCATTTGAGGCTATAAAAACTGTTGCAAAAATAGATATAAGTAAAGAACAATTTTATTATAAAGATCATAAAGTAAATGCATATAAATTATTAGGCATTTTACTTACAACTGTTTTCATAATGCTTGTAGTTTCTTTTAGATATTATAATTTGGATTTAAAAATTACTGCTATTTATTTAAGCTTTGAATTGCTTAATTTTGTATTGTATCCAGTTTATAGTATAAAAACATGTTATTTGCAGTTAGAAAAGTTTGAAATAAAAGTAACATCTAACAAATTATTTGCTGGAATTTTAAGAATGATAATGTCACTATTAAAAACACCATATTGTACTGGGATAGGACAAGTGACATCATCAATATATCAATTTCTTACCATAAATATGATGTTTCATAGAAATTTTAGAATTGATAAAAATGGAATGATAATAAAAAATGAGAACGATTTATAAATGTAAAATACTATTTTTGAGATATGCTATAAATATAAAAAATGAAAGGACTACATATGTCAGAAAAAATAAATGTAAAAGAGTTAAAAAATTTATTTGCAAAAATAAAAAATAATAACAATACTGCATTTGAAGAACTTTATAGTAAATACAGTAAATTAATATATAAAATTGCGTATAGTATATTAAAAAATAAAAGCGACGCAGAAGATGTAATGCAACTTGTATTTGAAAAAATATATTCAATGGATAAAGAAAATCTTCCTACAAAAAATGAGACTAGTTGGATATATTCTGTTACTAAAAACGAAACATTAAATTATTTTAAAAGCAATAGGAATAATATTAATTTAGACGATATATATGAAATTGAAGACAATAATCAAGAAATAAGTAAAATAATCGATCAAGAAAATTATAACAGATTAATTAGTAAACTAAATGATAATGAAAAAGAAATTATTTCACTAAAAATAATTTCAAACTTTTCATTTGAAGAAATAGGCAAAATTTTAAATATGCCAACAGGAACAGTAAAATGGAGATATTATAAAGCAATAAATACATTAAAATTGCTATTAAGCAATCTGACTATGTTTATCATTTCATTTATATCAAGCATATATGCTTTAAAAAGCACAAAAAAAATTATATCTCCAATTCAAGAAGAAAATGTAATAGAGAATATTGTAATTGCTGCTGATGAAAATCAAAAACAGCAATATGAAAAAAGTGAGAATACACAACAAAATTCACAAGAAGAAATTAATACAACTATTATCGAAGAAACTAATGAAAATGAAGTAAATTACCCTGCAATAGGATTGATGGGAATTTCAACAGTATTTTTAATGCTAACGATAATTTTTTCAATTATTTTTGCAAAATACCAACTAAAACTTAAGAAAAATTTGTCTAAATAGTAGAAAGGTTAGGTGGCATATATGAAAAAAATAATAATTATACTAGTAATTATACTGATAGGAATCGTCGTAACAATGTATTTAATTGACTTCAACAAAATGAAAAATGGAGAAGAAGTAATATTCGGAACTTGGGGTAAAAAATATTCAGCAATAGTAAAAACAAATCAAAATGATAATGCAACTGAAGAAAATTATCAAAAATATTCTAAAACAGTTGGAGATACTACAATAGAACTGGATATTATGAATGGCTGGAATTATAAAGAGATTCAAGCAGCAGAAAATGATGACTATATATATGCTTTAAAGTTATTCAAAAGTAATGAAGAACAATGTGCGATATTATATTTTTATAAAGAGAATTTCGGCGTTTGCGGAAGTGAAAGAACATCCAAAAATATAACATTGAACAACGGAAAACAAGCAGTTGTAGGATATTATGGAAATAGTGATGAATGGATAGATATTTCATTCGCAGAGATGAATCATAATATAGCAATAATTAATCGAAATCTACAGAAAAATGATAATGACGAGATAATTAAAATTATAAAGACTATAAATATAGAATGAGAAGTTGGCTCCAATAAAAAATGGAGCTGATTTTTTTACGAATGAATTAATAGCTAAATAATCTTGAAAGAAGTTAAGCATTTATGATAATATATTAATAACAAAAAGATTATAAGAGGTAAAAATGAAAGACAAAATAAAAGAATTTATTACAAAAAATTTAAAATGGATCATATTATTTATTTGCTTAATTGGATTTTTAGCTCTAGCAGAAGATGTATTTCACAAAGAAATAATGAATGGTGATATAATAGGATATGAGATAATATCCAAATTTTTAATATCAGATTTTGTAACACCAATAGCAAAGTTTATCACCAACTTTGGAGGAGCAATATTTTTAATAGTACTAACAATAGTATTGTTTGTAGTGATAAAAAATAAGAAAATAGGAGTATCAATATTTTCAAACTTAGTTATAGTAACAATACTAAATCAATTATTAAAAGGAATATTACAAAGACCAAGACCAACAGAATATAGAATAATTGAAGAAACAGGATATAGTTTTCCATCAGGACATTCCATGATAAGCATGGCTTTTTACGGATATTTAATATATTTGATTTATAAATATGTAAAAAATAAATATATCAAATGGATTTCTATTGTAGTTTTAAGTCTATTAATATGTACAATTGGAATAAGTAGAATTTATTTAGGAGTACATTACACAAGTGATGTTTTAGGTGGATTTCTTATTTCAATATCATATCTAGTTATATTCATAAGCGCGGTTAATAAATTCATAATAGAAAAATAAATATATAGAGCAAATAAAAGGAGAGCTATAATGTTAGAAAACATAGAAGTTTTATGCCATAGTAGTATAAGAATTAATAAAGAAAAAGTAATCTACATAGATCCATTTAAAATAAACAAAAACTATAATGATGCGGATATTATTTTTATAACACATGATCATTACGACCATTATTCAGAAGAAGATATAGACAAAGTTATAAAAGAAGACACAACTATTGTAATATCTAAAGATTTATTAAAAAAATTATTAAAAAAAGGAATAAATAAAAATGCAATAATTGTAGCAGAACCAAATAAAGAATATGAAACGCAAGGAATTAATTTTAATACTATACCTGCATACAATATAAATAAAAAATTCCACCCAAAGGAAAATAACTGGTTAGGGTATATTATTACAATAAATAATGTTAAATATTATGTTGCAGGAGATACAGATATAACTGATGAAAATAGAAAAGTAAAATGTGATGTAGCTTTTGTTCCGGTTGGTGGAACATACACAATGGACTTTAAAGAAGCTGCACAACTAATAAATGAAATAAAGCCTAAAATAGCAGTTCCAATACATTATGGAAGTATAGTTGGAACAGAGCAAGATGCTAGAAATTTTATAAATCTTTTAAATTCAGAAATAAAAGGTGTAATTTTAATAAAATAATGTATTTATACTAGTGGGTCAAATTTAAACAATAATATAAATTTTATGATACAATGTACAAAAATTTATAAAAGGAGACTCATATGAATAATAAATCAAAGGTATTAAAAAGAATATTAATTGTCATATTGGCTATAATCATAATTAGCATAATAATAACAGTTTGTGTTGGAAATTATTTTGTTAATTATGCAATTTTAAGAACCGGAAACGGTGGAGATAGAGAAGTAAAAAACAAAGATTCAATAGAAGTTGCCAATATAGACAATGAAGCAGAAAAAATAATTAATAATAATCGCACAGAAGAAAAACAACTTGCAGAACAATGGATAGAAACTATAAATAGCGAAAAAGTTGAAGTTACTGCAAAAGATGGAATTATTTTAAAAGGAACAGAGTACATAAAAGATGAGAAATCAAATGACTGGGCAATTATTTTACATGGCTATCGTTCAAGCCCAGACTCAGTAATATCTATAGGAAGACATTTTTCAGAAGAAGGTTATAATGTGCTAATTCCATATATGAGAGCAACAGGAGAAAGCGAAGGCGAATACATTGGAATGGGATGGCTAGATAAAGATGATTTGCAATGCTGGATAAATAAAATTATAGAGCAAAATAATAATGCCAATATCGTATTACATGGATCATCAATGGGAGCTGCAACAGTATTAATGGCATCAGGAGATGATTTACCAAGTAACGTAAAAGCAATAATTGAAGATAGTGGATATACATCAGTATGGGATATATTTGCATCAGAAGCGAAGGTTAGATTTGGATTACCAGAGTTTCCAGTATTAAATATGTTTGAAATAGTTGCAAATTTTAGAGCAAAATATGATATAAAAAAAGCATCTGCACTTGAACAAGTGAAAAAAGCAAACATTCCAATATTGTTTATACATGGAGATAGCGACGATTTTGTTCCTGAATATATGTGTGAACAATTATATAATGCGGCTAATTGTAAGAAAGAAAAACTAATTATACAAGGCGCAGGACATACTGAATCAAGATATAAAGAGCCTGAAACATATTATAATAAAATATTTGAATTTTTAAAATAAAGGACAGTAAATTTTATGAAAATAGTAACTTTATGTGGGAGTTTAAGATTTAAAAAAGAAATGATGGAAGTAGCAGAAAACTTGGCTTTATTAGGAGATTGTGTTCTTACACCAGTCTACCCAACATCTGAGAATAGTGTAAGGACTAAAGAGCAATTAATAAAACTAAGGGAAGCTCATTTTAAAAAGATAGAATTATCAGATGCTATTTTTGTAGTAAATGTAAATAACTATATAGGAGAAAGTACAAAACTGGAAATTGAATATGCTAAAAAACTTGGAAAAGAAATTTTGTACTATACTAATGTTTAATTTCGAAACATTAAAACCAATAATTACAAACATGGTAATAATGATAGGATTTGCAATAATATTTATAGTTCTTACAAATATAGCTCAAAAAAGAAAAATAGGATAAAAGTAGCACTTAAAATGCTACTTTTTCTATTAGAAGTTTTTTATTATAAAGTCTTGTATTCATTACAAATTTGTAATAAAATGTAATCGATTAGAACAGAAAAGAAAGGATATAAACTATGAACGAAACATTTGAAAAATATGAATCAAATATAAGAAGTTATTGCAGAAAATGGCCTGTTGAATTTGTATCTGCTAAAGGCTCTATTTATAAAGATACAGAAGGCAATGAATATATAGATTTTTTTGATGGAGCAGGAGCATTAAATTATGGACACAATCCTGATTATATCAAAGAAAAATTAATAAAATATTTAGAAAGCGATGGAATTGTACATGCACTTGATATGTATACAGTTCCAAAAGAAAATTTTATAAATTATTTTGAAGAGAAAATATTAAAGCCAAGAAAACTAGACTATAAAATTGCATTTCCTGGTCCAACAGGAACAAATTCTATAGAGCTTGCATTAAAATTGGCACGTAAAGTAAAGCAAAGGCCATATATATGGGCATTTACAGGAGCATTCCATGGAATGACATTAGGAGCTTTAGCTTTAACAACAGAATCAGCTGCTCGTAAAGCTGCAGGAGTTCCACTTAATTACACAGTACACATTCCAGCACCATATTCAATGGGTGGAAATTTTGACTCTATTGCATACATGGAACAATTATTAAGTGATGATCATTCTGGATATGAAAAACCAGCAGCAATAATAATAGAAACTGTTCAGCAAGAAGGTGGAATACACGTATTTAGCAAAGAATTTTTAAAAGATTTACGAGCTTTATGCGATAAATATGATATCCTACTTATTTGTGATGAAGTACAAATAGGATGCTCAAGAAGTGGTACTTTCTTCTCATTTGAAAGAGCTGACATTGTACCTGATATAGTATGCATGTCAAAATCAATAGGGGGATATGGCATACCATTTGCAGTAACACTATTTAAAAAAGAACTTGATGTATTCAAACCAGGAGAACATAATGGAACATTTAGAGGATGCCAGCTTTCAATGGTAGCAGGACTAGCTGCTCTTGAAATGACTGTTGAGCAAGACATACCAGCACAAGTAAGAAGAAAAGAGAAAATCGTAAAAGAATATCTAGATAAAGAGATTAAACCTTTACTAAAAGGCAAAATGGAAATTAGAGGAATAGGTCTATCATGGGGAATAGAATTTAATGATGGAAAACTAGCAAGGGCAGTATTAGATAAATGTTTTGAAAAGAAACTAATAATTGAACTTGCAGGAAGCTATGACTCTGTTCTAAAAATAATGCCATCATTAGTAATTGAAGATGAATTATTATTAAAAGGTTTAAATATTGTAAAAGAATCAATACAAGAGGTAATTGGATAATGAGAAAAAGTTTAAGATTTTATATAGCACTATGGGGAGCTAAAGCAGGAAATGTTTTATTAAAAATACTAAAACGTAACGCATCATATTTTCCTGGAAAATTTGCTGTTTCAATATGCCCAGATTTTATTGGCATGATTGACAAACCAGAAACAATAATCGCAGTTACAGGAACAAATGGAAAAACAACTGTAAGCAATATGATAGAAGATGTACTTAAAGCAAATAATTATGACATAATAGATAATAGCTTAGGATCAAATGTAAATTCAGGAGTTGCAACAACATTAATTAAAGGTGCTAATCTTTTAGGAAAGACTAAAAAGAAAATAGCAGTATTAGAAATAGATGAACGTAGTGCTAATAAAGTATATCCATATTTAACTCCAACATATCTAATTTGCACAAATTTATTTAGAGATTCAATGATAAGAAATGCTCATTCAGAGTTTATTGCAGGAATATTAAATAAATATATTCCAAAAGAGACAAAACTTATTCTAAATGGAGATGATTTAATATCATGTCATTTAGCAGAAGGAAATAAAAGAGTATATTTTGGAATAGATAGACTAGATACTGATACAGATGAATGTCAAAACATTGTAAGAGATATAGTTGTATGTCCAAAATGCAATACAAAATTAAAATATGATTATGTCCGTTACAATCATATTGGACGAGCTCATTGTCCAAAGTGTGATTATGGCTCTCCTGAAATAGATTATGAAGTAACAAACCTTGATATACCAGCAAGAAAAATGACATTAATGTATCATGGAAATAAAGAAGAATATGATTTAATAACAGATAATATAATTAATATTTACAACATGTTAGCTGTAATAACATTACTTAGAGAATTTGGAATGCCAGCAGAGCAAATCAATAATACTTTAAAAAAGCAAAAGATTGTTGAAACTAGATATTCAGAAGAAACTATAAATGGAAAAAAGATAATAAATCATTTAGCAAAAGGAATGAACCCAATTGCATGTTCAAGAGTATTTGATTATATAAGAAAAGAACCAGGAAAAAAAGCAGTAATACTTATATTAGATGATTTTCATGATGCACATAATAGCTCAGAAAATATAACATGGCATTATGATACAGATTATGAATTTTTAAATGATAATTCAATAAAACAAGTAATTACGGCAGGAGCAAGACATTGGGATACTTATATACGACTAGAACTAGCAGGAGTCCCAGAAGAAAAAATAGTTCATACACGAAATGAACTAGACTCAACTAAAAATTTAAATATTAAAGATGTTGATACAGTATTTATTCTTTATGACATATATACTATTCATTTAATGAATCAAATCAAAAAAGACGTAGAAAAAATGGCAAATGAATGTCATGATTAATAACTAAAAGAGAGGAAATTAGAAATGAAAATAGAAACATTGTTTCCTGAATTTTGCAATCTATTTGGAGATATAAGTAATATAAAATATTTAAAAAAATGTTTGCCAGATGCAGAATTTATAGACTCATCAATAGACCAAGAACCAGCATTTGTAAAAGAAGATGTAAACTTAATTTACTTAGGTCCTATGACTGAAAGAACTCAAGAAAAAGTAATAAATAAACTACAGCCTTATAAAGAAAGAATAATTGAGCTAATAAACAAAGGTACCGTATTTTTATTTACAGGAAATGCTTTAGAGGTTTTAGGAAAATATATTGAAAATGAAGATGGTAGCAAAATTGAAGGATTAGGCATCTTTGATGTTTACGCCAAAAGAGATATGATGCATAGACATAATAGTTTATGTATCGGAAAGTTTGAAGACATAGAAGTAGTAGGCTTTAAAAGCCAATTTAGTATGATGTATGGAAATAATAATAATTCATATTTCTTAGAAGTAGAAAAGGGGATAGGAATTAATCCTGAAAGTAAGTTAGAAGGAATAAAAGATCATAATTTCTTTGGAACATATCTAACAGGGCCAATCCTGGTATTAAATCCATACTTTACAAAGAAATTATTAAAATTAATGGGAGCAGAAGACACGACATTGGCTTTTGAAGAAAATTGTATTGAAGCATATAAAATTAGATTAGAAGAATTCAAAAGAGTCCCATATCAAAAATAATTAAGCTTAGGAGTTATATAATGTTTGACTTAGAAGAAAATATTAGAGTTAATAATGAACAAATACATAAAATTGAAGACATAGGTAATTCAATTAATATAGAGAGTCTTGAACAGGAATTAAAAGCTCTTGAAAAAGAAACTGAAGATCAGTCTTTTTGGAATGAAGCAGAAAGCTCTAGTAAAAAACTTGCTAGGATAACTGAATTAAAAAAGAAAATAACACAATATGCAAATGTAAAAAATGAAATAGAGACTGTCAAAGAAATGTTAGAATTATTGTCAGTAGAACAGGATGATGAGATTGAAAAAGAAATTCAAAAATCCTCGGAAAAGATTGATAAGGATTTAGAAAGTCTTGAGATAGCAACATTATTATCAGGCAAATATGACAAAAATAATGCAATAATAACGATTCACCCAGGAGCAGGAGGAACAGAAGCTCAAGATTGGGCTGAAATGCTTTACAGAATGTATACAAGATGGGGAACAGAGAATGGATTTAAAATAGAAGAATTAGATTATTTAGATGGTGAAGAAGCAGGACTAAAAAGCGTAACGTTCTTAGTTTCAGGTGATTATGCTTATGGATATCTAAAATCTGAGCACGGAGTTCATAGATTAGTAAGAATTTCACCATTTGACAGCGGAGGCAGAAGACACACATCTTTTGCTTCTGTTGAAGTATTACCAGAAATATCGAATGATGCAGATGTATATATTAATCCAGATGATATAAAAATGGATGTATATAGAGCATCTGGAGCCGGTGGACAGCATATAAATAAAACATCATCAGCAGTTAGATTAACACATATTCCAACCGGAATAGTTGTGGCATGTCAAACTGAGAGAAGTCAATTTCAAAATAAAGACACTGCAATGAAAATGCTAAAATCAAAACTTGTAAACTTAAAAGAAAAAGAAAACAAAGAAAAAATAGAAGATCTAAAAGGTATTCAAATGGACATAGCATGGGGAAGCCAGATTCGTTCATATGTTTTTTGCCCATATACATTAGTAAAAGACCATAGAACAGGATACGAAGTAGGTGACGTTCAAAAAGTTATGAACGGTGATTTAAACGATTTTATTTATGCATACTTAAAAAAGCAAGTACATGATTCGTAAAGAAAGGAAAAATATATGATTAGAACAGAAGAAAATCCAGCTTACTTAAATTCATTCTTAGAATACTCATTAGCATATCAAAGAAAATCACCAAATTCAGTAGAGCAATATAATTGTGATTTAGTAATGTTTTTAAGATATATGAAATACCATTTTAAATTAACTGATGAAAAAGATTTCGAACTAATACAAATAAAAGATTTCAGCATTGAAGATTTAAAAAGAATTACTCAAGAAGATATTCATACTTTTATAACATATTTATCAATCAATAGAAGATGTGGCCCAGCAACTTGCGCAAAAAGGATATCAACAATACGAATATTTTTTAAATACCTTACAATAACAACTAATATGATACCGAATAATCCTGCACAGAATCTAGAAACACCTAAATTGAATAAAAGACTTCCTAAATATTTGACATTGGAAGATAGTGAAAAATTACTAAATGTGTCAGCAAATGATGAAGAAAATAAAAATAAAGAAAGAGATTTTGCTATCATCACACTATTCCTAAACTGTGGATTACGTTTGTCAGAATTGATTGGAATTAATATATCAGATATTAAGTTTGATGATTACAGATTAACCGTTATAGGAAAAGGAAATAAAGAAAGAACAATATATCTAAATAAAGCATGTATTGATGCAGTAAATTCATATTTAAGTGTACGTCCTAATAATGCAAAAAAAGATTCTAAAAATTCAGACAAAGCTTTATTTTTAAGTAGTTATAGGCAACGAATAAGTAAGAGAACAGTCGAAAATGTAGTAGCGAGAGAACTTCAAAAAGCTGGACTAGATACAACAAAATATTCAACACATAAATTGCGACACACAGCAGCAACATTAATGTATAAATATGGTCAAGTAGACATACGTGCATTGCAAGAATTATTAGGACATCAAAGCATATCAACTACTGAAATTTATACACATGTTGACAATGAACAAGTTAGAAATGCAGTGGAATCAAATCCACTTTCACATCCACAAACATTTATAAAAAATGAGATTTAAACTCAATTAAATCTCATTTTTGTTTTATTATTTTGTTTCTTCTTCAATAATTTTTTCAGCCTTGCCAACTTGATTTAAAACATATATATCATCATATATTTCAATTAATTGACTTATTGTTAATATTGCACCTGTAAATCTAATTAAAATTTCTGTTGAAGCAAAAGGTTTTAAAATAAGTACAACACCTAAAATTGCTGATAAAATTGACATGAAAAGCATGATTCCCCAATTAACACCTCTATAATCTTTGATATTAACTGCAATTTGAAGCTTTATAATGCTTTCAAATACAATCCATACACCAACAATTATAGCAAGAGATTGAGTAACAACATTTACATTGCATACAATAGTGAATCCAGCAATGATGTATACTATAGCTTGAGCTAATTCAAAGCTAAAAAATCTGTATTCATCTTTCATTGAGAAATAAGAGATGAAATGCAAAATACCATCAACAACTAAAATATATCCAAAAAACATAAGTAGTATATTAACAGTTCCTATAGGTCTAGTAACCATAAATACAGAAAGAACTAAAAGCAATATAGATATAAATATAGATGTTCTAACAATCTTTTTAATGTAATCTACCATGACAAATCCTCCTTTGTTAAAATATATAAATATCATACCATAACAAATTTTATTTGTTAAGTCTTTTTATAATTTTAGAGTCAATTTTTTTTCCCTATGAGTAATTGACTTTTTGACGGTTTAGATATAAAATAGATTAGTTGGTTACAACAAAAAGTCGAAGGAGGAAGAAATGGAACAAGAAGAAAACATACTTGGAACAGAAAAAGTAGGAAAATTAATCAGAGCATTCTCAATACCTTGTATAATATCAATGTTGGTAAACTCATTATATAATATAGTAGACCAAATATTCATTGGACAAGGTGTAGGATATCTAGGAAATGGAGCAACAAACGTAGTATTTCCTCTAGTTATGATAGGATTAGCATTTTCTCTAATGTTTGGTGATGGTGCATCAGCATACCTAAGCTTAAAGTTAGGAGAAAAGAAGAAAAAAGAAGCAGAACAAGGAATAGGAAATGGAATAGTAATTTCTAGCATAGTATCAGTATTATTTAGCGTAATTACATTAATATTTTTACAACAATTCCTTACAATATTTGGTTGCACAGATAATTTAAGAGAACTTGCAACAACTTATGGAATGATAATAGCAATAGGATTTCCTTTCTCAATGATAGGAACAACATTAAACTCAATAATAAGAGCTGATGGAAGTCCTAAATATGCAATGACAAGTATGGTAGCAGGAGCCGTATTAAATACAATACTAGATCCAATATTCATATTTGTATTTCATAAAGGTGTTGCAGGAGCAGCAATTGCAACAGTTATAAGCCAGATAGTTACTTTTATATTAAATATAATTTATATAAAGAAATTTAAATCAATAAAAATTACTAAAGAATGTTTTAAACTAAAAGCAAGTGTTTGCAAAAGAATAGCTATGCTTGGAATTAGTAGTTTTATAACTCAGATGAGTATAGTATGTGTTATGACTGCTGAAAATAATTTACTTGGAAAATATGGTGCTAGCAGTAAATATGGAGCAGAAATACCAATTACAGTACTTGGTATTGTAATGAAAATAAATCAGATATTGAATAGCATTATTATTGGAATAGCTGCTGGAAGTCAGCCTATATTAGGATATAACTATGGAGCTGAAAGATTTGATAGAGTAAAACAAACTTTAAAAATTGTATTAGGTTCAAGTCTTGTAATAAGTACAATTGCCTTTATACTATTTCAAACAATTCCGGATAAATTAATTTTAATATTTGGTAGTGGTGATGCAAATTATATCGAATTTGCATGTACAGCCTTTAGAACATATTTATTATTATGTATATGCAATGGTGTACAAATTCCTTCTGGAATATTCTTTCAAGCTATTGGAAAAAGTACAAAAAGTGCAATACTTTCACTATCAAGACAAATTATTATACTAATCCCGGCAATGATAATTTTAAGCTCAATATATGGAATAATAGGTGTATTAGTTGCAGGACCAGTCGCTGACGGAATAGCTTTCGTATTAGCAGTAATATTATTAAGTGTTGAAGTTCATCAATTAAAGCCAAATTCAAAACAAATACAAGAACATACTTCAAAAATTAAAAATGAGAAAGAGAACAATTCAAATGTAATAATAACAATTGCAAGGGAATACGGATCAGGCGGAAGATATATTGGAAAATTAGTTGCAGAAAAATTAGGAATCAAACTATATGATAAAAACATAATTGAACTAATGTCTGAAAGTACAGGCCTTTCATCAGAATACATAAAAGACAATGAACAAAAAAGAACGATATTTGATAACTTTAATCAAGGATACTATGCTGGATTAAATAACTCAGATGATTTGTTTATAAAAGAATCAAAATTAATAGAAGAAATTGCAGAACAAGGATCTTGCGTAATAGTTGGAAGATGTGCTAATTACATACTAAAAGACAGAAAAAATGTAATTACGATATTTATAAATAATAGTCTTGAAAATAAAATAGAAAGAGCTACAAAATTTTATGGCTTTGACAAAGAAAAAGCTGAAAAAGAAATAACGAGAATAAACAAATTGCGTGCAAATCACTATGAATACTATACTGAACAAACATGGAATGATCCATCAAACTATGATATATGTATAAATAGCGATGCCATTGGCATAGACAATGCAGTTAATTTAATATGTGATTTCGTAAAAAATCATAACTAGAATGTGAGCATTTAGCTCACATTTTTTATCTAAGACGATATTAAGGAAATAATAAGATGAGTAAAATTTTTAAAAGGATGATAAAATAATTGTACATAGAATTGTAGAAATAAAATAGGAACTTTCTATTGAACGAGAATAAAATGAAGATAATTATATATAAATGAAGTTCTTATATAAAAAGCCGAGAGGGAGTAGGGGGAGTATAAAGCAAAAATTATTTATAATATAATAATACAAATACAAAATTAAGTAAATAAAATTAAAAAATAATTTACTTAAAAGATTGTTAATAATTTTAAAATTATAATAAAAAGAAATTTAATGAAAAAATAATCACATAAAACAATTTTTTTATAATTAAAATTTATACAATAATTTGAACTTGGATTTTGTGCAAAATTTTATATAAAATTTAAAACCAAACATTTTTTTGTTTAACTTTCACAAAAATAAAATTTTTCTTTTTAATATTTAAAATTAGTAGTTTATTAAAAATTAAATTCATATATCATAAAAAAATCTATTAGAATTATAATTTGCAACCTAAAATAAATCATAAATATAGATACATAAGAATCGATTTTAAGGCGTTTTTATTTTTTAGGCATATAACTTGTTGTTTAAATAATTGAGCAAAATACTGAAATCTGGGGATTTGTGATATTTGGATAAAAATAATCTAAAGTTATATAAATTTTTTTAAATATGTGGTTACAATAATGAAAAAAAATCCAAGCAAGAATAATTAAAAATAATGAGGCTTCAGAATCAAATTTAAGAGAGTTTTATAAGAAAGTAATATAGTTTGTTGTTAGGATAAATAGCTTAAATACTAGTAATAGCAAGGAATTGCAAGATTTTGCGGGTAGGACCATATATGTATGGTTTTATATTTTATCCCTCTCTTTATTTGCATGAAACTTTGATTTCACGCAACTTGTCATTTCATTTATAATTGATAAAATATAGCTTATCCCTACTCTCTCAATATAAATAATGTACTTTTATATCAATTGTTGTTAGTATAGTATAATAATAAATTTAAAATGTCAATAAATATTCTCCCCATTCTTTTTATATTATTTAATAAAAATTTATAAGAACCAGAATTAAATTTCTGATTCTTATTTTTATAATTTATATTTATTTTTAAAGTTTAAATATATTTTTTAATTTTTCAACTAATTCTTCATTATTTTTAGTATTCATCATTTGATTTAATAAATCTTCAGTTATTTCTGATTGAGGTCTAGATGATAATGCTTTTCTTAGAGCATATACAGTTTCTAACTCATCTTTAGAAAGAAGTAGATCCTCCCTCCTCGTTCCAGATTTATTAATATCAATAGCTGGGAATATGCGTTTTTCCGAAAGACTCCTATCAAGTACAACTTCCATGTTGCCTGTACCCTTAAACTCTTCAAATATAACCTCATCCATCCTACTTCCTGTATCAACTAGTGCAGTAGCCAGTATAGTTAAACTTCCTCCATTTTCAATATTTCTTGCTGCTCCAAAAAATTTTTTAGGCTTATGTAATGCTGCCGGATCAAGACCTCCTGATAATGTTCTTCCTGATGCGGGTATTGTTAAGTTATAAGCTCTTGCAAGTCTTGTAATACTATCTAATAAAATAACTACATCCTTTTTTTGCTCTATAAGCCTTTTAGCACGTTCTAGAACCATTTCAGCAACTTTTACATGATGTTCAGGAAGTTCATCAAAAGTAGAATAAATGACATCTCCCTTAATTGATCTTCTCATGTCAGTTACTTCCTCTGGTCTTTCATCAATAAGAAGGACAATTAATTCTATCTCAGGATTATTAAAAGTAATACTATGGGCAATTTTCTTAAGTAATGTTGTCTTTCCAACCTTAGGTGGAGCAACAATCATTCCTCTCTGTCCTTTTCCAATAGGGCAAATTAAATCAATCATTCTCATAGCATATTCATCCGAAGTTGTTTCCATTTTAATTTTCTCATTAGGATATATAGGAATAAGTTCATCGAACTTTCTTCTTCTATACGCCAATTCTGGAGCTTGTCCGTTAACTTCTCCAACAAAGATTAATGCAGGAAATTTCTCTCCTTCTTTAGGATTTCGTGCAATACCTTTTATTTTATCACCATTATCTAGTTTAAATCTTCTAATTTGTATAGGAGATATGTATATATCATCTTGAGTTGATAAATAATTTTTTCCTCTTAAAAATCCATATCCATCAGGTAGTATTTCCAATATACCTTCTGCAATTCTATCTCCAGCGCTTAAAGTATATCCGTCTACCACTTTTACTTCTTGAACTATGTTAGCATTTTCTTTTTCTGATTCTGTTATTTCTTCTTTAGCTTTCTCAGCACGTGCAGAAACATTAGTCTCAGTATTATCAGATTTCTCCTTCTCATCATCCATTCTTTCAGCATTATTTAATTGCTCTATAAGTTCATCTCTTTTAAACTTTGACACACCTTTGATTCCTTTTTCTTTAGCTAATTGCCTTAATTCAACTAGTGTAAAATCTTCTAAATTCATAAATTTGTCCTTTCTCTTTAATTTTATAATTAGTTATTGGAATAAAATAGATTGTAAATATTCTTGAATATAATAAAAAAATTATACATAAAATAATTTTATCACAATATGGTTTATTTTGTCAATACATATAAGTACAAAAAAATAAGCCATAAACACTATGAAATAGTATTTAAGCTTATTTAGTTATATCTATATAAACTCTTTCATTAGTCAAATACATATCTAATTTGTCTCGAGCAATTCCTTCTATGAAATTAGTTGAATTTAAACTTTCTAAAGTTTCATTTAATTCAGTTTGGTTTTGTGTTGCTTGTTCAATCTGGTTAGCATATTCTTCTGTTTCTTTGGCATAAGTATTAAGTAATTTTTGCTGAGAAACTAGAGTATATACAACATATACAGATATAGCAAGAAGCAATATACGTTTTAAAATAATCTTCATTTTAACTCCTCAAAATCATCTATATATTATTTCTACAAAATTATGAAAAATCCTTCTTTTTATGAAAAGATATTTTAGAATTCGACATATTTTTCTTCTTAGTTTTCCTTTTAATTTGTCTTAGATTTATAAGGATGAAATAGATCGGTTTTTTCACAATTCTAAAAATCGGCATAAAAATAATTTCTTTAAAAAACAATAATATTCGAACATTGATTTTTACAAAATATTTACTAATCGTTAATCCATATATTAAAACTCCTGTTATTATTCCTATAAATATATAACTACGTAATTCGCCATAGCTAAATTTGAAGATTTCCCATATAATAAATATACCTACTACTATCCAAAAGCAAAAATCCTCTATATACGTTATCGTATTTGGTGTTTTTATTGATTTTCTTAAAACTCTAAAAAAATCAAAAAAAAGACTTATTAGCATACCAGATGCAACATACATAATAAAAAGTCCTAACTGAGTATTATTTATAAAACTTGTCAATCTTTAAGACTCCTTTATTTAAATATTTTTCCTAGCAAACTGCCACCAGTAGATTTATGAGCTTGTTTTTCACTGTAACTGAGATTATATATATTTCCTTCAACAACAACTTCACTTGTATCAATACTAAGTTTATTTATTCTCAAATCATCTCCTTTAACAGTAAGCATCCCTAAATCAGTTTCCAAGATTACAATTTGATCATCAAAGCTTAATACATCATTTACTCCTGAAATTGACAGCTTATTTCTATTTTCTAAAATTATATTTTGCACGACATCTTTTTTCTGAGCAGTTTTATTATAATCCTCATTAATCATAATATACCTCCTTTTCTAATATCTAGCACATAATTTATTATATTCAGTTTATATCAAAAAAAGAACTTATAAATAAGCTCTTTCTTTGAAAATTATCTATTGGCAATTGTATATATTATAGCTACAAGAATTAAGATTAATACAACTAACGATATAATAACTCTAATTACAGTTCTTTTGCTCTTTTCCTCAAGTTCTTCTTTCTCTTCATCTTCCTTAAGTTTTATAATATCTATATTATTAAAAAACTTTAAAAGTTGCTTTTTTTCAAGCATTATTACTGGCAATGCAAGCAATAATTGATTGTCATTTGAATCATATATAATGTTTACCGAATATGTGTATATTGGAAAAAATAATATATATGATTTTCTTCTTGATAAATATATATTTGATATGGTATTAGTTTTTATGACATTTTTCTGAAAATTAGCCGATAGAGTTAATTTATCGCTATCTATTTTCAAATTATATGTACTGTTGTATACAGCATATACAAATAATCCAGCTAAAAATATTAAACAATATACAATAATCATAGGATTAGATTTAAATGTATAAATAAGTAATACCAATGCAATTATTAAAAAAGCAATAATTGCAATATAACAGTTTTTTAGAAGATTTGCAAAATTTGATTTTAATTCTACAGGATTTTTTACTCCATTAAATTTACTATATCTATTATGGTTACATTTTTTATAAACCATATCCCAATTATTAGAGTTAGTTTTTTTCATATTATTTCCTTCCATTATTTCGTAACAAGTCTTAATGTATCACGAGCAATTACAAGTTCCTCATTTGTTGGAATAACCCATACTGGGATAGATGAATCATCTGTTGATATAAGAGCTTCTTCACTTTTTACTTTATTTCTCTCATCATCAATTTTTACTCCCATGAATTTTAAGTATTCACATATTCCTTTTCTTACTCTAACTTGATTTTCGCCAACGCCTGCTGTAAATGTGATAACATCAATTCCTTGCATTGCTACTGCATATTTAGCTATAAATTCTGCAATTTTATATTTGTAATGTTCTAGCGCAAGTTTTGCTTTTTCGTTTCCTTCATCAATAGCTGCTTCTATGTCTCTTACATCTTTTGAAACACCACAAATTCCCCAAATTCCAGAATCTTTATTTAACATATTGTCAATATCATCTGCTGTCATATTCTCATTTTTCATTAAGAATGTTACTATTGATGGATCTAAATCACCTGAACGAGAACACATTGGTATACCTGATATTGGAGTTAATCCCATAGAAGTCTCTACTGATTTTCCTCCTTGGATTGCACATATACTAGCACCTTGACCTAAATGGCAATTTACTATTTTTAAATCTTCGATTGGTTTCCCTAAAACTTCTGCAATTCTATGTGATACATAATAATGTGAAGTTCCATGGAATCCATATTTTCTTATTTTATATTTTTCATAATATTTATATGGAATTGGATATATATATCTTTCTTCTGGAATAGTTTGATGGAATGCTGTATCAAATACTGCAACCATTGGTTTTCCTGGCATTAATTCTTGACAAGCACGTATTCCTATTAAAGAACATGGATTATGAACTGGAGCAAGACTTGAACATTCTTCAATTCTCTTAATAACTTCGTCATCAATTATTACTGATTCTTTAAAATATTCACCTCCATGAACAGTTCTATGTCCAATAGCCCCAATCTCATCTAAGCTTGATATTGCAGGATAATCTTTGTTTAGTAATTGTTGAATTGCAAAATCAAGAGCTTCTTTGTGAGTCTTGGCTGGATGTTGCAATACATATTTTTGACCATTTATTTTATGTGTTAAAAATGATGCTTCTCCAATTCTTTCGTATGTTCCTTTTGCTATAAGCTTTTCACCGTCCATATCAATTAATTGATATTTTAATGATGAACTGCCACAATTAATAACTAATATTTTCATAATTTCTAATAATCCTTTCTAATCTTTTAATACATTCTTAATATTCTTTCTGTATCTTCTGCAATTAATAATTCCTCGTTAGTAGGTACAACCCAAACTTCAATTTTTGAGTCTGATGTTGATATTTTAGCTTCTATATTTTTATGATTATTTATTTCTTTATCTATTTTTACACCAAAGCATTTCAAATATTCGCATATTGCTTCTCTATCTTCCATGCCCTTTTCCCCTACTCCTGCTGTAAATGTAATTACATCGATTCCTTGCATTGCAACTGCATATTCTGCAATCTTTTGAGCTACATCATATAAAAATATTTTCATTGCTAAATCTGATCTATGATCTCCCGCAGCAGCTTCAGCTTCTACATCTCTAAAATCTACTGAAGCACCTGATACGCCATAAATTCCTGATTGATAGTTAAGAATTCTATCCATTTCATCAGGATTTAAATTTTCTTTTTTCATTATATATGTTACAACAGAAGGATCTAGATCTCCTGATCTTGTTCCCATAGGTATGCCGGCAACTGGTGTAAATCCCATTGATGTTTCTACAGATTTTCCTTTATTTATTGCACATATACTAGCACCTTGACCTAAATGACAATTTACTATTCTCAAATCTTCAATTGAAACGCCTTTAAGGCTCGCAATTCTATGTGATACATAGTCATGCGATATTCCATGAAAACCATATTTTCTTATTTTATATTTTTCATAATATTTATATGGAATTGGATATATATATTGCTCTTTAGCCATAGTTTGATGAAAGGCAGTGTCAAAGCATGCTACATTAGGCTTTCCAGGCAATATTTCCATGCATGCCTTAATCCCTTCAAGAGCTGCAGGATTATGTAATGGTGCTAAAGGTATACATTCCTCAATCTGTTTTATAACTTCATCATTAATAAGTACAGACGATGTAAATTTGTCTCCCCCGTGCACAATTCTATGTCCAATTGCATCAATGCAATCTACTCCAGAGATAACTCCAAATGTTTTACTTGTAAGCTTTCCAAGTATAATATTAAGTGCCATTTCATGGTCTGGTACATCCATTTCAAATTTGTGCTTTTCTTCTCCAATTTTATGTGTTAAAAAAGCTGATTGTTGTCCAATTCTTTCAAAATTTCCTTTTGCAAGAAGAAGCTTAGTTTGTGTATTGATTAGTTGATATTTAAGAGATGAACTTCCTGAATTTAAAACTAAAATAATCATAATTCTTTAGCATGAGCTTGCAATTTAGAGCAAACCCATTCCCTCCTTTTTATTTATTTTCTTGTGCTTGAACAGCAGTAATAGCAACAACTCCAGCTATATCTTCCGCACTACAACCACGTGATAAATCGTTTACTGGTTTATCTAATCCTTGGCATAATGGACCATATGCTTCTGCATGTGCAAATCTTTGAGTAAGTTTATATCCTATATTTCCTGCATTCAAATCTGGGAAAACTAATATATTAGCATGACCTGCTACATTGCTTCCCGGTGCCTTTCTTTCTGCAACTTCCGGAATTACAGCTGCATCAAGTTGAAGCTCTCCATCTAAACACAAATCAGGTGCTTTTTCATGAGCTAATTTTGTTGCTTCAACAACTTTTTCCGTTAATTCAGAATGAGCACTTCCTTTTGTAGAATATGAAAGCATTGCAATTTTAGGAACACCATCTGCATTAACCAACTCATAAAATGACTTACTAGACGTAATTGCTATATCTGATAATTGATCAGCTGTTGGATTTTCATTCATTCCACTATCTGCATAAATGAATACTCCATTTTCTCCAAATTCTTTATCTTTTAGACACATTATGAAAAATGCTGATACAGTGCGTACTCCAGGTGCGCCTTTTATTATCTGCAAAGCTGGTTTTAAAGTATCTGCAGTTGGATGTGAAGCTCCTGATACATATCCATCTGCATCTCCTAATTTAACCATCATTGTAGCAAAATATCTTGAATTTGTTTTTAAAATTTCTTCTGCATTCTCTAATGTCATTCCTTTATTTTTTCGTAATTCATATAATTCATGTGTATATTGGTCTAATTTTTCTGATTTAACTGGATTAATTATTTCTATTCCATCTAGGCTTACATTATTTTCAGATGCTAATTTCTTTATTTCTTCTTCATTTCCAAGCAAAATAATTTTTGCAAATTTTTCTCTGATAACAATTTCAGCACCTTTAAGAGTTCTAATATCTTCACTCTCTGGCAATACTATTGTCTTAATGCTTTTTCTTGCTCTTTCTTTTATATTATCAATAAATCCCATAATAATATTTCCTTTCTTATGTTCTATTTGATACCTGTATTATATACAAAATCATTCAAAAGTACAAGCTCTATGATTGAAAAAATGGTGATTATTTGGTAAAATAATTTTATGGAAATTATATATAATGTAAGAAATGAATTAAATATTAAAGAAGTATTAAGAAAAAGTTTGAGTATGTCTTCGAGATTAATTACTAAAATTAAATATAACCATTTATATCTTAATGGTTCTCATTGCTCAGTTAATTCTACCGTACAACCTAGTGATATTGTTTGTGTTGATTTTAACTATACTGAAGATAACAGTAACATTGTTTCCAACCCTCAAATCAAGCTTGATATACTATATGAAGATGAATTATATATTATTATAAATAAACCCTCTAATATGCCAATCCATCCTTCAATGGAACATTATACAGATAGTCTTTCGAATGGCGTTAAAACTTATTTTGACAGCATTCATTTGCACAAAAAAATTAGGCCAGTTAATAGATTAGATAAAGATACTTCTGGAATCGTGGTATTCGCAAAAAATGAATATGCACAAGAAAATTTCAAGCCAATTTGCAAAGAATATATTGCTATCATAAATGGTATTTTTAGTGGTAATGGGATAATAGATCTTCCTATAGGAAGAAAAAATGGAAGTATAATTGAAAGATGTATTGACTATGAAAATGGAGATTCTGCTATTACAGAATATGAAGTTATAAAGAATATATCTGAATACAATTTATCAATTGTAAAATGCACCCTCATGACTGGCAGGACACATCAAATTAGAGTACATCTTGCCAATAAATTATCTCCAATACTTGGAGACACTTTGTATGGTAGCACTTCTAATCTAATAAATAGACAAGCACTGCATTCATATCATTTAAGGCTTATTCACCCAATTAATAAAAAAGTAATAGATATTTATGCACCTATACCAGAAGATATATCTAATATTATAAAATAGCCCCAGACTCAATTCATCTGTTTGCGTATTGAGATTTAAACACTATTTCTTTTTTATGATTAGTTAAAAATTTATATGCCAATTATTACAGCATAAGTCGGCATATTTTGCATGTATTTTCTACATTCTCTGTTTTATGATTTGCATAATTAAAATTATTTAAATAAAGAAAAAGACCTAATTATAAAACTAGATCTCTATTATATAATTTATGTAGTTAATCTATAAGCCGGGTTCTGTCGAGAATGGTCATTTATCTAGTACATATATTGCTATATATCTCATGCCACCAAATTTAGGAGTGACGAGCAGTCATTAGCCTCCAAGCTTCGGTGTTGCTCCGGATGGGGTTTACACGGCTAGGAATATCACTATTCCTACGGTGAGCTCTTACCTCGCCTTTTCACCCTTACAAGATAAATCTTGCGGTTATTTTCTGTTGCACTTTCCTTAAGGTTACCCTCACTTGACGTTATCAAGCATCCTTGCTCTATGGGGCCCGGACTTTCCTCGTATGTCACCTTTCGGTATTGACACTACGCAACCATTTAATTAACTACTTATTTATTTTATAACATTTCGTTGTTTTTGTCAATGATATTTTTACAAACTTATGTTTGTTTTATGCTTAAATAAAAAAGAACCTCCATTTTACTGGAGGAGAATTAAGCAATTCTTTTTTAGCATAGTAATTATCATTCTAATCATTGCATACAGCCAGTCTGCTTTCAAGAGCCTTAAGCTCTGTACACAAACTACAAAACAAACCAATATCATTTTTATCAATCTGCTCACACTGTATGATCTGAGTTCGAAGTTTCAGTGCTAGAGTATCTACTGCTCTTCGTAGCTTAGGAAATTCATCCCATTGGTAGCCAATCCGTAGCACTTCCTCAATCAGTTTTACTGTATACTGCGACCGTAGTCTAACATCTTCACTTGATGGATTCGGGCACATAAACTCCCACCAATCCAAGAATATATTTTTCAATCTTGTTGTATAACATTTTGCAGCATGTAATTGATTGTACATAGCGTTAATTTTATCAACACTGATTGTAGAATGTTCATTATCCATGGCTAATACTAATGCTTTCTTCACAAATTCATTTTCGGTCTGTTTGATGTCGTTCTCCATAGTTGTCTCTCCTTAATAAATATGTTATGTGTTCGCCACTATTACAATAGCAGCTTCTGAATTATACCACACGAATTATAGCACCAAAGTTCTAAAAAGTCAAATTCTTCCTAAGCCACATTTCAACACCTTTGTCCTTATTACTATCAGTTACGCATTTAGCAATACTTTTTACAACTCTATCTGCATTATACATCGCAACTCCAACTCCGGCATTTTTTATCATCTCTAAGTCATTTGATGCATCGCCAAAACATATTATGTCTTCATTCTTAATTTCAAGCATATTAGCCAGATTATTTACAGCATTCCATTTATCTACTTCTTTTTCTAATATTTCAAGCCATCTATAGTCCGAAAAGGAATCTTTCATAACAAGCATTCTAGTCGATTCATATTTATTATGATTTTCATTATAAAATTCATCAATTCCGCTTCTGCTGTGCATCGCTATATGTAAAATATTTTCTTTTTTACTCCAGAAATCATTTGGAATAGTATTAATTTCACCTTTTCTATATTCATATAACTTACTATCTTCATTAAATATTCTAAATAATACATTCTCATCATTCTGTATATCACCAAACATTTTGTAAGCTTCATTTTTGTTTATGTATCTAGCATCTTCTATTTTGTTATATTCTCTATTAAATATAATTGCTCCTGTGTCGGCTATTATATAGTTAGCAAATTCAGCACCATCTGTCACATCAATAGCACTTTGTACAGTTCTTCCACTTGCTATAGATATTATATTTCCTTTTTCTTTTAATTTTATCAAATATTCTCTCGTACTCTCAGGAACAATACTATTTTCATCTAATAATGTACCATCCAAGTCTAATGCAATAAGTTTTTTCACAATAGCTGCTCCTTCTTATATTCTATATTTTGCAAATAACTTCTTCATTTTCATTGTTTCAAATGATTTATGTTGATTACTATTATACCATGATATAGTTTCTACTTCTTTGCCATATAAATGTCGTATCTCATCAATTACTTTTATATCATAAAATTCATTTCTGCAATCTTCATCTATGTATATCATATCAATGCATATTATGGATTTATTGTCTATGTATGAAATCTCATTATGATATTCAACTCCTCCAACAACTTCTCCATCAAACATTATAAGTTTTTGAAAAAAGCTCTCATCTCCTACATGTATTATAGCTTTATCAAACGTGACATCCATTACAGCTAAATCTTGTATACCCGCTTCATACGCATATTCTTTTAATTCATTCATCCATAATAGTTTATATTCAGTCCATTTTTTTAAAGTATCTTTATCAATAATTTCTATAAGCATAAGTTACTCTCCTTATCCTACATTCTTCATTGATAATTTAACTTTTTGTTTTTCTGTATCTATACCTATTACTCTAACCTTAACTATATCACCAATAGAAACTATGTCTGATGGCTTTTTAACAAATTTGTCACTCATCTCTGATATATGTACTAGTCCATCATGTTTAACTCCAACATCAACAAATACTCCGAAATCAGTTATATTTCTAACTGTACCTGTTAATATCATATCTTCTTTTAAATCATCAAATTTTAATACATCACTTCTTAATATAGGCTTAGGCATATCCTCTCTAGGATCTCTTCCTGGCTTGCATAGTTCTGAAATAATATCTTGTAGTGTTATTTCTCCTATTTGTAATTCTTCTGATACTTTCTTAACATTTAAAGACATTAACTTTTGCTTTATACTTACTAATTTTTCTTTATCAAGTATGTCTTCTTTCTTATATCCAATAGTATCTAATAATTTCTCAGTTGCAACATAACTTTCTGGATGCACTGCTGTAATCTCTAAAGGATTTTTTCCATCTGGTATACGTATAAATCCTGCACATTGCTCAAATGCCACTTTGCCTAGCTTAGGAACTTTTAATAATTGTTTTCTTTCTGTAAATTTACCGTTTTCTTCTCTATACTTAACAATGTTTTTAGCAATACCTGAATTTATTCCTGAAACATAAGATAAAAGTGATGGTGTTGCCGTATTAACATCTACTCCAATTTCGTTTACAGCATCTTCTACAACTCCACCTAAGCTTTCTGTTAATTTCTTTTGATCTACATCATGTTGATATTGTCCTATACCTATTGCTTTAGGGTCGATCTTAACAAATTCAGCAAGAGGGTCTTGTAATCTACGTGCAATAGATATTGCACCTCTTAAAGATACATTTAGATCAGGATATTCTTCTGTTGCTAATTTTGAAGCAGAATATACAGATGCTCCCGCTTCACTTACAATAGCATAATATACATCTAATCCAAGCTTTTCTTTTACTTCCTTTATAGTATCTGATACAAACATTTCTGATTCGCGTGATGCTGTACCATTTCCTATAGCAATCATATTTATCTTGTCTTTTACAATCAAACGGATTAACTCTTTTTTAGCTCCTTCAATATCATTCTGTGGTTCTGTTGGATATACAACTCCAGTATCAAGCACTTTACCAGTTTCATCAATTACAGCCAATTTACAACCTGTTCTATATGCTGGATCAAATCCAAGAACTGTCAAGCCTTTTAAAGGTGCACCTAATAATAATTGTTTTGCATTTTTTCCAAATACCTTTATGGCTTGTTCATCAGCTTTTTCTGTTAAATCAGAACGTATTTCTCTATCTACTGATGGTTCAATTAATCTTGTAAAGCTATCTTCTGCCGCTTCTCTTATAAGATCAGCACATTCTCCTTCTGAATGTATTAATTTTCTACATATAATGTCTAATATCTTATCTTCTGGCTTATTAATTTTTACTTTTAAAGACTCTTCTTTTTCTCCTCTATTTATTGCAAGTATTCTATGGCTAGGGATTGTTGAAATCTTTTCTGTAAATTTATAATACATTTCATAAGGCGATTTTTCATCTTCTTTAGTAGCTGCAGTCTCTATAATACCTTCTCTATAATAGATACTCTTTATTTTCTTTCTGAAATCTGGATCATCTGAAATCATTTCTGCAATTATGTCTTTAGCTCCTTGAATAGCATCTTGCTCTGTTGGAACTTCTTCTGATATGTATTCTTTAGCACAATCTATAACTGATTCACATTTTTGTTCTAATATAGTTGTTGCTAAAGGCTCTAATCCACGTTGTTTAGCAATAATTGCTCTTGTCTTTTTCTTTTGTTTATATGGTCTATATATATCTTCTACTTCTGCTAGTGTTACTGCTTTTTCTAAGTCATTTATTATTTCTTCTGTTAGCTTTCCTTGATTTTCAATAGATGTTGTTACTTCTGATTTTCTTTGCTCTAAGTTTCTTAAATAAGTTAATCTATCATTCAAATTACGTAATTGTTCATCACTTAAATTTCCTGTTACTTCTTTTCTGTATCTTGCAATAAACGGAATTGTATTTCCTCCATCAATTAACTCTATTGTTTTTTCTACTTGACTTTGTTTTACATTAAGCTCATTTGCTATTGTTTCTATAATATTCATATTTACCCTCTCTTGTTTATCATTTTATAGTGTTTCTAATTGCTGAATCACATTTTTGTATCCCATGAAAAATATGTCTTTGTCATTTAATTGTGCAATATTTTCAAGATTGTCAATTATAATATATGCTCTTCGTGTATTAGTATTTTGTGAAGACTGCTCTACTATATTATTAAAATATCCTTTTGCTCCTTGTATATTAGAGATTATTTCATTCCAATTATCTCCCGTTGTTGCAAGAACATATGAATTTAATATACATAGCTTTGTGTTATACATATTAATTATATTATTGTCATCAGTCACATTTGATAAAATCCTTGGAATTATAGTATACATATTATACAGATTTATTAAAGTATTGTTTTTATCTCTATTCTTTACAGACTGTATTACTCCATTTAAAGAAGCTGAGAAATTATTAATATCGTCATTTGAAATACCGTTTTCTTGCATGTCGAGATTTATCGTAGGCCATGTCCCAAAAATATTCTCAATAGTAAATGATATCTCATCCCAATTAATATCATTAGTATTATTATTCAAAGTTACATTTGGTACTAAATCTGATACGGTTGTGGTCTTCGAACGAGTGTTCGATGTTTCTTCTCCTGCATTATTAGGACTATTTTCATCCGAATCATCTGATTCGCTATCTGAACTAGAACCACTTGAACTTTTTCCTTTTTGCTGTTCCATATTGCTACTTTGTTCTGATTGAGATGAACTAGACTTATTAGTACCAGAATTAGTTCTTTCGTTAACTTCTCGTGTATATACTTTATAATTTATAACTGTAATATTATTTACTCTATTCATTACTTCAATTATATTAGAGTCCAGATAGCGTATCTCCTCAAGTGTTTTACTCTTTAAATTTTTAGAAGCCGTATCTGAACTCACATTTGTACTTTTTATATAAATTAGAACTGTAATTAATATAATACACACGATTCCTAAAAATATAGCAATATATTTTCCAATTTCTTTTTTCATAGAACATATTTCCTTTTACAATTTTTTCTTATTATTTGTAAAATGGAAATTTTTATTCATATTGTTTTAGTCATTTTCAAATTTTAGGCTACGTGTCATAAGCATTTTAGCAGCATCCTTTGGATCTAATCCGTTATATAAAACTTCAAATACTGCATTAACTATTGGCATATCAACATCGTATTTTTCAATTAACTTTTTGGCTGTATTAATATTGTCAACACTTTCAATTGTCATTCCTATTTCTTTTCTTGCCTCATCAATACTTAGTCCTCTCCCAATTAATCTTCCTGCTCTACGATTTCTACTTTCATCACTTGAACATGTAAGTATCAAATCTCCTAATCCAGATAATCCATAAAAAGTTTCAGATTTTGCTCCCATCTTAACACCAAGTCTTGCTATTTCAGCAAGTCCTCTAGTAATTAATGCAGATTGTGCATTTGTTCCAAAATTAAGCTCTGCACATATTCCTGCACAAAAAGCAATTATATTTTTTAAAGCTCCTCCAACTTCAACTCCAATAATGTCTCTTGACTTGTATATTCTCATATATTCGTTTGACAATACTGGTGGAATTTCATCTAATATATCATCATCTTCAGAAGCAAGTATAACAGCTGTCGGAATATGATCACATACTTCTGTTGCATAACTTGGGCCAGATAAAGCAGCTAATCTAACATCTGGCTTTTCTTCCTTAAATACTTTATCTAATGTAGACAATGTGCTATCTTCTAATCCTTTAGAGCATATTATTATAGGTTTACTTCCTACATAATCCTTATATGATTTAAAAATATTTCTAGTAAACTTAGATGGTGTAACATGAATAATGAAATCACTACCCTGAACCACTTCTTTTATATCACAAGAACAATACACATTTTCATTTATTCGTATATTTGGAATAAACATACATGTATGTTTATTATTTATGATATCTCTTTCTTCTTCTGCAAAAGACCATATTTTTACCTTGTTTCCAGCCTCACCAAGGTGGTTACCTAAAGCAACTCCCCAACTTCCGCTTCCTATAATTGCAATTGTTTTACTCATTTGTTTTACCTCTCTTCTTAAATTATATATGAGTATAACTTATTAGCTATACTCATATTTTCTAAAATTTTAGTTTATTTTCTGTTCCATGTATTAATCTATTAAGATTACTTCTATGATTAAATATTACTATACAAGCTAATACTATAGCAAATATAACATATGTCATATGAGCATTTTCATCTCCAACAATGTATCCAGTTTTAGTAAATAAACATAATACTGGGAACAATATAGCTGCTGCAATTGATCCTAATGAAACCATTTTAAATACAGCCATTATTATTAATGCAAATACTAAGCATATAAGACCAATTCTCCAATTTGTAATTAAAAGTACCCCTAATGCTGTTGCAACACCCTTTCCACCTTTAAATCCAAAAAATATTGGAAATGTATGTCCAATTATAACAAATGCACCAGCAATTTCAACTAATATTGCTCTTGTATTTGCATCAGCTTTAACCATTTCACCAATTAGTAATCCTATAGCAACTGCTACAACACCTTTTAAAGTATCACATATTAAAGTTAATAGTGCTGGAATCTTGCCTGCTGTTCTAAGAACATTAGTTGAACCAGCATTTCCACTTCCTTTTTCTCTAACATCAAATCCAGCAAATTTTTTAGTAAAAATAATTGAAAAACTTATACTTCCAATTAAATATGCTACAACTGCTATCACAATATAATTTAACATTTCAATTCTTCCTTTCTTATATTAATCTCCATCTTTGTCAATCTTTTCTCTTACAAGCATTCTTATTGGTGTTCCTTTAAATCCGTATTCTTCTCTTAACTTATTTACCAAATACCTCTCGTATGAGAAATGGAATAATTTCTTGCTATTTACAAATACAGCAAATGTTGGTGGTTTAGTTCCAACCTGAGTCATATAAAAGATTTTTAATCTTCTTCCTTTATCTGTTGGAGGTTGAACCATAGCAACCGCTTCTGCTAATAATTCATTAAGATTGCTTGTGCTAATTCTAAAAGCATTATTATTAGCAACTTCATTTATTAGATTAAATATTTTTTCAACTCTTTGTCCTGTTTTAGCAGAAATAAATATAATTGGAGCATAAGATAAATATGCTAATTTGTTATATACATCTTTTGTATATTGCTCCAAAGTACCATTTTCTTTCTCATATTCATCCCATTTGTTAATTGCTATAATTACACCTTTTCCTGATTCATGAGCAAGTCCTGCAATCTTAGTATCTTGTTCTGTAACACCTTCATTTGCATCTATCATAAGAATACAAACATCAGCTCTTTCAACAGCCAAGCTTGTTCTAAGTACACTATATTTTTCAATATTTTCTTCAACTTTGCTATGTCTTCTAAGTCCTGCTGTATCTATAAACATGTATTTTCCATATTGATTTTCAAATTCTGAATCAATTGCATCTCTTGTAGTACCTGCAATATTACTTACAATTAATCTGTTTTCTCCAAGGATTTTATTGATTAATGAAGATTTACCTACATTAGGCTTTCCAATAACTGCAACCTTTATTTTATCATCATCTTGTTCATCAGCAGTTTCTTCTGGTAATTCTTCATATATCTTATCTAATACATCACCTATACCTTTAGCATTAGCAGATGACACTGGATTAGGTGTACCAAATCCTAAATTATAAAATTCATATACATCATTTTCAAATTTCTTAAAATCATCTACTTTATTACATACAAGTACTACTTTCTTTTTCGCTCTTTTTAGCATAAGAGCAATTTCCTTATCAGTAGGAGTAATCCCAGTAGTTACATCTGTCATAAATACAACTACGTCAGATAATTCTATTGCAATTTCTGCTTGTATTCTCATCTGACTTGCAATTACATCTTGAGACTTTTCCTCAATACCACCTGTGTCAATTAAAGTAAATTTTCTTCCTCTCCAATTTGTCTCACCATAAACTCTATCACGAGTAACACCTGGAGTATCTTCAACAATCGATTTTCTTTCACCAATAAGGTAATTAAAAAAAGTTGATTTACCTACATTAGGTTTTCCTACTATTGCAACTGTTGGTCTAGCCATTTCTTCACCTCTTCTTGTTAATTATTATTTGCATTATTACAGCAACTTTTCTTACAGTATTTTACTATATATTTCTTGAAAATTCAATCTTTTTTCTGTCTCAAATCTATTATTTTTTTAACGAATATACTTAATAATGATATAATAGAAATTATTAGTGATATTTTCATTAAAGTACTTCCTTCATAATCTACTGTAACACTTGATTTTTCTTCAGTAACATTAATCTTTATAAATCCATTATCACTTTCCTTAGTTTTAACTTTTACTCCATTTACACGTACACAATATCCTATGTAGTATATATATGGAAGCTCAACTTCTCCTGTACCTTCCATAGCAAATTTCATTGTAAGTCCATTTTTCTCGTAATTACTTATTGTCTGATTATTATATGCGATAGGTACATCTTCCCTATCTTCAATATATTTTCTATTATTAAAAGCTTTACTTGGCAAATACTCAAAACTAGCACAACCAGCATGTACTCTTCCAGTACTACTTGTTACTCGAACTCCTTGAATAAGATCATTTTCAGAAATATATCCATTTTGATAATCTATATTTTTGCTTATCGGAATAATCAAATCCATTATTACAAGTACTATTATCAGCATTTTTGCAAAGGTGAACTCTTTAAAAAACAATCCTATGTTTATTGCAGCTATCACTGATAAGAAAAATGATGAAAACTCCAATAGTCTAAACGAAAATTGCATCATTTTCATAAAACTAGGAAACTTCTCAAAAGGTATAAAATCCATAGTAAGTATAACGCCTATTATTCCTGTAATCAGGAAGAAAAAATATGACTGCAAATCTTGTATTTTTTTCTTCTTTACTATATTAATAGTAAGCATAATCCCTAATAGAAGCGGAATTTCTAAGAAATATGCCATTCTATCATCTTTAAGCCATATTAGTTCAATCAGGCTAACTTTTAATTTAACAAGTACATTTTCTCTAACCATGTGTGATTGATTAAATACTTCATAATCACATAATAGCTTGCTTTCAACAAGAGGTATCCAATAAAATGCTGTTATTGCTAATGCTAATAAAATATTTTTTACTAGCTGAATAATTACATGTTTATCAATTTTTTTATAATTGCATATAACATATATAGCACATATAATTGCCATATAAAAAGTAATTAGTGTATGTGACAGCATTAATCCTACTATTCCAAAGCATAATACATATTTACGGCTCGTAAATTCCTTATAATTAAAAATCGAATATATCCCATTCCATATTATCGGAATAAATATAAATGAAGCAACTTCAGCAATAGCAACCCTTATATACATATCACTTATTCTGTATGGTGCACATATATAAAAAGAAGCGGCAAGTAATGCTATATAGTATTTTTTATCATTATCAATATCTTTTTTCTGCAAGATTTTCTTTACAAAAAAGTACATAGAATATCCTGATGCTATTGAGCAAAATAGTAAAAACAATCGTAAACAATCTCCATACGAAAATCCGAATATTCTGAATATCAATGGTAAATATGCTGTTAAAGGACTGTAGAATAGATTCCATGAATATCCGAAATTATTACATAGGTTACTTATTATTGTAGAAAATATATTTCCTTCTTTTATTGATCTTTCTGTTCCAATCAATCTACACACATGCTGGATTCCATCATCATATTGTATGTTCATTTTTATGCTAGGAATTGCCACAAACAATGATACAATTAATATAATTATAAAAGTAATAGTATTCTTATTCTTTAGTTTCATATACTCTCCTTTTAAACAAGTAAATACATACGCAAATTATTGCACTTACTAATGAAATTATCATTCCACATTTTTCTGTAATAGTTCCCGTATATGCAACTTCAATTTTTCCGGATTCATTAATATTAATTTCTATGAATCCTTTATCTGATTCATGGACATCAACTTTTTTTCCATTTATGGCTACTGTATATCCATGATAATAAATATATGGAAGTTCTAATGTTGCATCCTTTACCTCAGTAACATCCATAACATCGTGTAATTTTTCCTTATTCTCATTTAATATAATTGCCTCACCTGACACTACATATGTCTTATCTTCTCTATCCTGAATATACTTAAGATTTTCTAATGACCTTATAGGCAAATATTCTCGATTAATAGAATATGGTCCTATTTTACTAGCATTTTTTATTTGATTTTCAAAATCAGTTTCTTCTTTCATATTCAATGTATCCCAATAATTCATTGTAGATATTACAGTAAATATACATGACAAAACTATACACGTAATAGCTAGCACATTATGTTTATCTTTAAACCTACTTGAAAATTGAACAATATTTACAGCACATATATATGATGCAAAAAATATAAAAAATCCACTTAATCTCCAAGCAAACTGTATTATATTTAAAAATCTTGGCATAGCAAACCATGGAAATAGCTTGCTAGACATAAATAGTGCAATTATTGCCAATAATCCAAATGTAGTATACTCTTCTTTGTCTTTACTTTTTTTATATGTAACACAGGTTAATAATAATCCCCATATCATAATTATTCCTAATGAAAGATTTATCTCATTATTAGAAAATTCTGATGAAAGCCATTCTTTTAACCCTACTGTGGTAGCTTGTACATTTTCCCCTGTTGCTCCCATTTCAGCATTATCATATATGCAATAGTCACCATATAGCTTGTGTTCTAGAAGCGGAACTGTATAAAATGCTGTAATTGACAATATGATTAATATATTTATAAATATTTTTTTCCATACATTTAAATTCTTGATTTTCTTGAAATTAATTATAATATATATTACTGAGAATACTGCAACATATATCGTTGTAATGGTATGACTTAGTATTAGTCCAATTGCACCAATCGCTATATAATATTCTTTTCTATCTTTTTTGCTATTTAGTAATGAATATAACCCCTGAAATACCATTGGAATAAATATAAATGCTGTATATTCTCCAACTGCATTTCTCGAATAAATATTTGTAAGTCTATATGGCGCTAAAATATATATAATTGCAGCAATTAAAGCAATTAAGCTAGACTTCTTATCATCCTTAACTATATATTTTACGAAATTAAACATTGTAAATCCTGATAATGCAACAACTAGTAATGTATACACCTTTAATGCAATTATCTCTGATTTAGTAATATATGATATTATAATTGGGATATATGTTGTGAGAGCTCCATAAAATATATTTAGTGCGTATCCAAATCCACACATGTGCTTATAACTTATAAATGGTGGAAATACTCCTTCTGAAATTATCTGCTTTACAGACACTATTCTTGCAATATGGATTCTCGCTTCATTGCAAAATGATAAATTCATTGAAAAAAATGGAATAAGTGAAATTAATGATATTAATGCTATAATAAAATATGGTATTAATTTATTCTTGTTAAAAATTTTGTTCATTTGTTCTATCTCCTAAAAAATCGCCTATCACAACTTATATTCAGACTTAAGTTGTAATTAGGCGAAATTATTTCTTTATGAATATTATTGTTGTACATCACTTGTATTTTCAGATTGTTGAGAATTAGTAAAATAATCAACAGTTGCTTGCAATTCGTTCTTTAAAGAATTTCTTTTTACTAATTTTGTTACTATATTAAATAAACATGCTACTATCAATATAACTAAAAGTAGTTGCTTCCATACCTTTCCTGCCATTATTGCTCCTCTTCTTCCTATTTATCTATAATCTTTATTATATGTAATTTAATAATATTTGTCAATAGTTTAGATAGTGCATAATTTGCTTTTATTTTGCAATACTATATCGTGAAAGGAGTACACATACTAATGAAAGATAATTGGTTATATGTATTTATTATTGTAATACTTTTAGTTTCTGCTATATGTGTTGGATTTTTCTATTATAATAATCGGATTTAGTCAAAATAATTCCGAGAGCTCACAAAACATTCAAATTAACTCAGTTGCAAATGTTTCAGAAAATATTTCATCTGATCAGCCATCTAAAGAGCATGAATTGGCTCATTATTCAACAAAGTTATCTGGAGACACCAATAGAAGAACAAATATAAAACTTTCATGTCAGGCTATTAATGGAACTATTGTAGAACCTGGGCAAACTTTTTCATTCAATCAAGTTGTTGGTAATCCCACATCTGATAAAGGATATCTCGAAGCAGATGTTATAATAAACGATAGAATTACTAAAGGTATTGGTGGTGGTAACTGCCAAGTAAGTTCAACTTTATACAATGCTGCCTTAGAGTCTAACAATATTGAAATTATTGAGAGAAACAATCATGGGCAAAAAGTAAGTTATGTTCCTGAAGGCAAGGACGCAGCTGTTGCTTATGGCAAACTTGACATGAAGTTTAAAAATAACACTGGTTCTAAAATAAAATTATATATGAGTTCTGATGATAATAATGTCTATGCTAAAATCGTTTCATTATAATTTTATGTACATATTAACGTAATTTTAAAAGCTGCAATTCAACTTCTGTTAGTTCTCTGCATTCTCCCATTTTCAAGTCAACTGGCATATCAAGCTTTCCCATAGAGATTCTATCTAGTTCAACTACTTTTGCTCCAAAACATCCAAACATTCTTTTTATCTGATGATATTTTCCTTCTGTTATTTTAACAAGAGCTGTATTTTTATCTTGAACTATAATTTCAGCAGGACAACATACATGATCTTTAAGTACTATCCCTCTTTTAAAGTCTTCTTTCATCTTTTCATTAATATCTATATCAATCTTAACTCTATAAGTTTTTATAATATGCTTTTTAGGAGAAAGTATATTATGCGCAAATTCTCCATCATCACTTATAATCATCATTCCAGTTGTATCTTTGTCAAGCCTTCCAACAGGAAATAAATTTCTCATTTTATATTTTGAAGGTACAAGATCAAGTACAGTTTTATCATTTTTATCCTCTGTTGCAGAAACATATCCTTTAGGCTTATTCATAATTAAATAAACATATCTGTTTACTTCAATAGGTTTATCATCTATAACAATATTTATACAGTCCATGTCAAATTTCTGCTCTGGTCTTAATACTTTTTCTCCATTAGCTGTAATCTTCCCTTGTGCTATCAGTTTCTTTATCTCTTTTCTTGAATATTCTGTTTGTGATGCAACTATTTTATCTATTCTCTCCATTTTTATTCTCCACAAAATTTAAATTTCAAATATATTAGCTTTAAGAATCAACTTAGATATAATACTTTTATCATCCATTGAAATATCCCATGAACTTCCTGTAATTGATCTTTTAGTCTTATACTCTCTTGTTGGAGCTCCTAATAATTTATTCAATTTTTTTTGCAAATCAACTTTATTAGTGTAAATAGTAATTATTTTTTCATGATATAGTACATTAATAGTTGTTTCAGTTTCTGACTTATTTGCTTCTTTATATGTCTTTTTTTCCATCTCTAACACTCCAATCATTAGTATTATAGCATATTTTTTAAGTTTTGTCCTTAAAATTGTTGATTTTTCAAAGAAATTTACGTATTGCATTGTTTTTATTAACATAATATGTTATAATAAAGATATCTCTATTGAAGAGATAATTAAACAATTGGAGGTTTTACATCATGAGTAACTATCTGATTCAACACATTCCGGACTGCGAGCGCAGTCGGGCAAAATATCTAGAAAGGAAAGACTTTGTACTCAGTAGTGCTTATGGAATGAAATATTCCATTGAAAATGCACTTAAGAATCCGCAAGATACCCAAGAATTGATTTTTAGCTACAGCTATCCCCTACTTAAGCGGGAATACAATGAATTGGCATTTGCCAAAGATTATGCTGATATGCCTTTTGGTATCATTGGCACAGTAGAAAGAGCTGGAGTTTTAGGTCTCTCTGCCCATAATTCCTTTTACGCTTTGACATCCACTGATTTTTACAAAAGCAACGGATACATCCCTGCTGTAGAAGAGTTCATTAAAGATGCAGCCACTAAAGGCTACAGAATGTGGTGCTGTGAGAAATTCCCGTACATTTCGTTCGGGTGGACCGAAATCAAAGTTGAAGAAATCAAGAAGGTTTTCCTCAGCAACAGCCGTTTCTTGAAAGAAGCAACCCATGAAGTCATCAGTTCTCTTAAAAACGCTAAGACCCCTGAAGACATCATCAAGGTTTTGGGCAGACCTCATGGTATTGGTGGTTCTATGTACTATCTTGACGAACTCATCGCTAACTTTGGTGTCAGAATTCGCGACGTACATCCTATTGCCTACCGTGACACCCGTCTGCACAACATCCATGAGATCTTTGAAAATCTCTGGAAAGGAATCGGTGTTATCGTGAGAGTCCAGAACTCCATATATCTCGATGACCCCGAAAAAGTCGAAGGACGGTATGTCACCCTCATCGGCTTTGAAGGAACGACAGCTGTGCTGCTAGATAGCAGCATCGAAGGAGGCATTTTCGAATGTCCTGTCGAGAGGCTCTTTAAGGCTATGATTGCAAATGTTGGCTTGATCGGCGTATTCGACCTCAGCAGCCTCGCATAACCCGAATAATTTAATTATCTCTGTGGCCACTCTTTAGGCCACATACAAAACGCCGCCAGGGTTATTGCTTCCAAATGGAAGTATTGCCATGGCGGCCATTTTATTATATATTCATTCTTTTTAATCTTAAGGCATTTAATATAACCGTTAAACTACTAAACATCATTGCTAAGCTTGCAATCATTGGATTAATAGATATTCCTGCAAATTTAAATATTCCCATTGCTATTGGTATCATTAAAACATTATAGAAAAATGCCCAAAACAAATTCTGTTTTATATTTCTAACTGTTTTTTCACTTATTTGTATTAATTGTAATACAGAATTCAAGTCATTTTTAGTCAATATTACATCAGATGCATCCATAGCAATATCAGTACCACTTTGTACACTAACACCTATATCAGCATTTGCAAGAGCTGGACTATCGTTTATCCCATCTCCGCACATCATAACTCTATGATTTTCTTTCTTTAATTTCTTTATCTCATTTGCCTTGTCAGCTGGTAAAACATTTGCAATTACTTCTGTTATACCTATTTGTTTTCCAACATTTCCAGCAGTTTCCTCATTGTCACCTGTTAGCATTATAGTAGCAATATTTCTTTTGTTTAATCTGCTGATTACATCTCTTACATTTTCTCTTACAATGTCATTAACGCCTATCATAGCAATTATCTTGTTGTCCTTAGCAATATACACAATGCTATTTCCGCCTTTAGACAATCTTAGCTCATCATCTTTATGATCATTTGCTATATCATATTTATCAATTATTTTGCTGTTTCCAATTATATATTTTTTGTTTTCTATATTTCCCACAATTCCATATCCACTTATGTTTTCAAATTCATCTATATTATACGGAATAATTTTATTTTCAGTCATATAATCTGCAAATGCTTTACTAATTGGATGAGTTGATTTCGCTTCAATACTACCAGCAATTTTTATTATTTCATCATTTTCCATGTCAGAATAATTAATTATCTCCGATATCTTTAACATACCATATGTTATAGTTCCAGTCTTGTCAAATATAATAGTATCAATTTTAGATGCATTTTCTAAGATTTCACTTTTTTTCACTAATATTCCATGACTAGCACAAATTCCCTCACTTACAATTATTGCAAGCGGTGTAGCAAGTCCCAAACTACAAGGACATGCAACAACTAATACAGTTACAAATGTACTAATGGCATTTGCTATGCCTTGTCCCATTAAAAGATATGCACACAAAGTAATAAATGCTATAGCTATAACAGATGGAACGAAATAACTGCATATTTTATCTGCAATCTTAGCAATAGGTGCTTTTGTGTTACTAGCATCAATTACAAGCCTTACTATTTCAGAAACAGTCGAATCTTTACCTATTCTTTCTGCTTTGTATTTTACATAGCCATCATAATTCATACTCCCTGCTAGTACTTTGTTTCCACTTTCTTTAAGAGTTGGCTTACTTTCACCTGTAATAAATGATTCATCAAAATGAGCTTTACCTGATATAATTTCTCCATCAACGGCAACCTTTTCACCTGGTTTTACAATTACTATCATATCTTTTTTTATTTCATCAAGTGTAACAACTTTTTCTTTTCCATCAATCTCTATTGTGGCATTTTCAGGAGTTATCTCAACTAATTTTTTTATAGCATCTTTTGTTTTTCCAGTACTGATTCCATCTATATATCTTCCAAGTTTAACAAAATATATTACTATTGCGGCTGATTCAAAATACAAATTTGATACACTCGCCATATTTCCTTTAGTTATGCTAATCATCTCATACACACTATAAGCAAAACTACTTACCACTCCTAAAGAAACTAGAGTATCCATATTAGGCATTACATGAATCAAATTTTTATATCCGTTTTTCAATATATCATATCCATATATTAAAAATAGAATTGAAATTATCATCATCGCTATTGCATATCCAACCGTATTATGATGCATATCAATTATTTTTATTGAAGGCAAACCAATCATGTGTCCCATTGAAATATACATCATTACAATCGCCATAATAGTAAAAAATATAAACTTTATTTTTTCTTTTTTACTTTTTTCTTCATTTCCTATTTTTTTAAATATCCCTAAGCTCTTGAATCCTGCCTGTTTTACATATTTTTCAATTTTTTCTTGATCTAGTATTTTCTCATCATAATCAATTGTGGCATTAGCCATTACTAAATTAACAGACGCATTTATTATTCCATTTTGTTTATTTAAATATTTCTCCAATCCATTAGAACACGCACTACATGTCATTCCATCTATTGATAAAATTATTCTTTTCATATTATTCCTCTACAATTTCATATCCAATATCAATTATTTGTTCTTTGATTTTAGCTATATCTAAATCTTTTTTAGAATTTATTACAACTATTCCTGTATTGTGATCAGCTTCTACACTTTCTACTCCATCTATTTCTAATAATGCATTTTTTACTCTATTTTCACATCCTCCGCACATCATTCCATTTATTTTTAATTTTAATCCTTTCATTTCTTTCATATCCTTTCTTATTTATTATTTTTTAAATAATTCTACTAATTCATATATTATTTCCAAATTTTCTTTTTTCACAACCCCAAGCTTATTATATACCCAGTGGGGGATTTTGTAAATAGAGGTGTATCGTTGTTTTTCCCTTTGTAAACTTAAGTTTACAAATTTAACAATTAAGCTTGATTTTTTCTCTGATTTATGTTAACATATATTTATGAATTTTTTATTCATAAATTTTTGTAGAAAGAGAGGTTTATATTTAGTCCGTTATCAACCCGTGAATTTCATATAGGAGAATTAACATGGATCTTATGGAAAAATTTAATGGCAAAATCATTGATTACGTCTTTGACAACTCTGGTGTCCCTTGTGCGTTGCTCATCAAATGCAACAACTGTGATGAAACTGTTGCTTGCATGAGTGATGCAGCTACAGTCATCTCTGACTGCATCCAGTATGCAACCGGAAAAAGCGCAAGCAACTACCTGAAAAACACTTTTCCCATCGGCAAAGATGTTGCTTTCGTCACCCTGCCTGGCAAATACCAAGTAGATGGCAAGGTCTATCCTTTGGTTTCTATCCGTGCCGCATGTACCCTGTCGGTTCGTGACTTCGAACGTGGCTCAATCGTGTACGCCACAGTTGTTTACCAAGAGGAGATCTCTCCCGATGCCTCCTGCTATCCTGCGCTTAAGGAGCAAGTCGAAAGGAACGGTGAAAAAGTTAAAGACGGTGCATCTTTGTACGCATACGCCGTTGAGCTCAGCTGCTCTGTTGGAGCTTCGTATGTAAGCTCCAGAGGGTACCTTTACGGAAAACATGTGAAGGCTGTAGTAGAGGCTATTACACCTCCCAATATGCTGATCCTTAAAAAGGTCACAGTTCTGGGATAATTACCCCAGCAGCCTATAACAACTAAACCTCAGCACCCCCGTGGCACACGCTATGTGTCACGGGGGTTTTTATATAATTTATATATATAAAATTTGCCCTGGATATATCAAGTTTGGATTCTGTATATGATTTATTGTTACGATTCTATTAATTGATACCCCATAATATCTAGAAATTGCCCATAATGTATCTCCTGATCTTACTGTATATACAATGTAATTTGCTTGAGTATTAGGATTAGTATAATTATTTTGTAAAACACCATTAGTTGATAATGATGTTATTCTTAATTGTTCACCCGGATATATTAAATTCGGATTTTGTATATTATTTAGTTCAACAATCTGCTGTATAGATACCCCATAATATCTCGAAATTGCCCATAGAGTATCTCCGAGACTTTACAGTATATATTATCTTTCCTGTAGCTCTATTTTCCGTTCCATTCAAATTACTATTTGTTATTATTTTTAGCACTTCACCTGGATAAATTAAGTTCGGATTACTAATATTATTTAAATTAACTATTTCAGAAATTGTTGTGTTGTATCTTCTTGATATTCCCCACAATGTATCACCACTTTTTACAACATATTCTATAACATTTGAATTTTGATTATTATTTGGATGAACAACATCTGGCGTTTTATCCGAATTTCCTAAAAATATTTGTTTTGTGAATACATCTCTATCAACACTACCTCTTATACCACTTACATTTCCCCTATCTGAATATTGTATTCCAGTCCATTTACTCCATCTCACATCTATATCTTCAGTATTATTATAGTCACCATAATATGCAAGCCATAATGGATAATTTCCAGCAAGCTCTTTATCAAACCTATTTTGTGCATTATATATGTCACTATAAATTATTGTCTCTTTTCCAGTTAGTTCTCTTACCTTATTTAAAAATGCATTAGATATAGCATTTATCATTTCTACACTAGCGCCTTGAAAACTCTCATAATCCATTGCTAGTTTGCAATCTATTTGTTTTCCAGATATAACTGATGCAAAAAACCTAGCTTGATCTTCTGCATCGCGCACATTAGTTGCTGTTAAAAAATGATATACTCCGGACCTTCAAGCCATTTGCTTTGGCATTCCTGTAATTCGTTTCAAAATAACTATCTTTCCACGTTCTTCCTTCACTAGACTTCATATATACAATATCTATTCTATCCTTTTTTACTTTTGCATAATCTATATATCCTTGCCACCCACTTACATCAACACCGTAATACCAATCCTTAGACTCTGGTGTAATAGCATATGTATAATTAGCACAGCCAATCATTAAAAGTAAAAAAGTCAAAATCATCATCACACATATATAATGTGTATTTTTCTTCATAATCACCCTCCTACTCAATTATATGTATTTTTATAAAAAATGTTCTTTATAGTCCTTTGAATACATTATGCAAATAACTTGATTTTTATTGTATTTTGTGTTAACATAAAAATTATGAATGTTATTCATAATCTTTAGAAAGGATTTGTACATTTTTAATTTAAATTTTGGAGGATTACACTATGAAAAATAATTCAGCAGCTGAAAAGATCCGGAAATACCGTGTCAAAGTAGTCGGGTGGGACAATCCATCCAAGCGCTTAAGATTCTTAAACCTTGACACCGGTAGCTTTGGCTACATGGAACTCAGCGAAGTTTCAATGTATGACCCCAATGATTTCACATCATATCTGATGCCCAAAGAAGTTGAAAGGCTTTTTGGTCAGGAGATTACCGTTTACGTTTGTCATAAGCAAGGCTCTGAGCGTTACTATTCTCATCGCGAAGTAATGCTTGAAGATTATCAGAAGGTTCACATTGGAAGTTCTCAGATTTGCAGAGTTGTTGGGTACTTTAAAGATGGTCTTATCATGCAGTGTTCCAATAATAGTAGCGTTGTACGTTGCAAGGTATCTGACATCTCAGTAGCTCCAATCCATAATCTTAAAAAACAGTCTCCTCTTGGCACTGAACATCGTATAAAGATTATTGGAAAGAACCGCTATGACCATACTATTTATGGATCAATCAAAGATCTTTGTAAAGACCAACTATCCAATTACTATCCTGGTCGTCAGGTCGTCGGGCGGATCGCTCAAAGACTTAAGACAAATGATGGCTACATCATTGAAGTAAGCCCTATGGTGTATGGAATCTTAGATTCCACCAAAACATACCCACTAGACTCAAATATTCGGTGCATTGTTACAGCAGTTAGGAGTGATAAATTAAAATTAGAAATGTTAGATATTGATGTGAACGACTAATTTCACATTAATTCCTATTTTCAAGGCCGAAGCCTGGACAGAATTTTCCGTCTAGGCTTCGGCCTTTTTATAAAAATTTGAATATTTTTCTTTATATGGTAAATAATACATATAAATTTAAAGTAAAGGAGCTAAATATTATGAATAATTATCCTATTGAAGGATTAATGAACACTGCTATGAATTCAATAAAAGAGATGGTTGATGTTAACACAATAATAGGTGAACCAATTGAAACATCTAATAATATTGTTATAATTCCAGTTTCTAAAGTAAATTTCGGTTTTGCAGCTGGTGGAAGCGAGTTTAAAATTCCAACTAATAATGACAAAAATAAGTCAAAAGACGATGATTCTAAATCCACATCTTCTGAAAATTCAAGATTGCCTTTTGGTGGAGGATCAGGTGCTGGAGTAAGTATCAGCCCAATCGCATTTATTGCCATTCAACCAACTGGAGTAAAATTATTACCTGTTACCCATTCATCATCACTAGATAAACTTTTAGATTTTATCCCAGATTTGGTTGAAAAAACAAGTTCAATTATTGACACACAATTAAAAAAATTAGATAACAAAAAAGATTCTTCTGTTACATTAAAAGTTACAAAAGAATCATCTACACCACCTATAAAAAATAATACCAATGTAACTGCCTCAGAAGTTGTAAAAAAAGAATCTAAACCATATGATATTGAATATGATGAAACAAGTTCAGATATGTAAAATAAAAAACACTATATTACTAATCCATAGTAATTATAGTGTTTATTTCATTGCTATAATTAAGTCCTTTATTCGTATTCCTGCTGCTATTGCTGCATTCATTTCAAACACATTTTTATCTATATACACTGGATTGATTATATATGTGCAATTTTTATTATCTTCAATAAATAATGATAATATTATTGAAGTAATTATGCCTAATGCACTTGTTATCATTGCAGTTGCATACGCATCTTCTACACCGATACTTAAATTAAAGTTCAAATTATCGATACACACATGTGGCATAATCTTCTTTAATTTTTCCATCTTTTCTTTTTGTTTCTTTTCTGGATCTTCACTCTTCATATCCTGGATATTAGACTTTATCAACATCTTTCTAGTTTGCATATTATCTAATTTTAGTATATTAAATTTAATATTTTTACATATATACAACCTGCATATAATTTGGAAATCAATATATTCTAAAACATTTGGATATTTTTTATTCACAATCGTCTCAACAATATTCTTTAAATCATTAATATCATGTATACATATATTACATACTTTTAATTCAATTTTTCCCTTTATTATAATAATCATTAATACTAATAAAAATATTATAATAAAACTACATAAAAAGCAAAGCAAGACTACCACTATTTTCCTCCTAATGATAGTCTTGCCCATTTTTTTATATTTATTCTAATGATTTTCTAACATATAATCACACTGTCTTCTTCTTTTTTGATACTTCTATATCTCCAAATAAATATTCTTGTTTAGTTTCTACTTTATTTCTCCTTGACATCTCTAATAATCCTGAAAACGCTGTAACAACTTCTTGTGGTTTGCATTTATTCAATGAGAATAATGTATTGAATACAAAATTAGAATTACGTATTAATGCTCTAAACATTGTCTTTACAGTATCTCCAACAGAATAGTTCTCTATTATAGCAATCTTCTCCAAATTCTTAGAATTTTTATTAACCTTCACTTCATTTCTATGTAAAATTTCTTTATACTTTTCTACAATATCCTGATATGAATGTTTAATCTCTAATTTCTGTTTAGGTAATTCTATACTTTCAGGTAATCTATAAAATCTTTTTGAATTTTCATCATATAATTGTCTAAATTTATTAGTAATCTCTTTATATTGTTTGTATTCGATTATCCTTTGAATAAGTTCTTCTTCTGATAACATTTCTTCTTCTTCCTCCTGACGTGGAAGAAGTTTTTTAGATTTTATAAACAATAGATTAGATGCCATTATTAAAAATTCACTTGTAACTTCTAAGTCCAGCTCTTCCATTTTATTTATATAATCAATATATTGATCTGTTATCTCATTAAGATTTACTTCATATATATCCATTTTATTTACTTCTATCAAATGGCATAATAGATCTAAAGGGCCTTCAAAGTTTTCGATTTTTATATTGTACTTATTAGTTTCTAATGTAAAGATGTTTTGCATTATTATTACCTTTCATATTATTTTTCTTCAAATCATTTTATTATATTAATAACTCATTGCTAACTTTATATTATCACTTGTATATCCTTTTTTCAATAGAAACTGTTTTATTTCAATGTCTTCCATTGAATTTTTCTTCCTATTAACAATCTTTATTGCAGACTGTAATTCATATTCGTTAAGTTCTTCACTATTTTCGGAAAAGTATAAATCAATGTCATTATTTTTAATACCTTTAGACATTAATTTGTATCTTAGCTCTTTTCTTGATAAGCTTTTTAGTGCCATATATTCTCTAACAAATCTTTCAACATAATTTGTATCATTTATATATCCAAGCTTTTTTAGTTCAGTAATTGCATCATCAATTATATCTTGACTATAGTCTTTCTTAAATTTTGTACGAATTTCATTCTCTGTCCTTTTTTTATAGAAAATATATTTTAACATTTTAGTTTTAGCTTCATCATATTTCTCTAAAGCATATCCATTTTCATTAAAGAACTTAACCTTATACCTGTTAAAAGCTACATTACTAGATTTTTGCTCTTTAACTTCATCTTGGATATAGTGCATATCAGACTTATTAAACTCATCATCAGATATGCACATATCTTTATTACGTTTGCTTCTGTTTATTTCTTGGGATAAATTATGTATGTTTACTTCTCTCAAAGTTCTACCTTTCAATATTTAAATTATTCGTCTAAATCATCATCTTCTGGCTCTATGTCTTGTTCATCATCAATTACTTCATCTCCAAGGCTTTTTTCAAATGCTTCATTAAAATTCTTTCTTACTTTTGCTTCAATATCTTCCATAATCTTAGGATTATCTTCTAAATATTTCTTTGCATTTTCTCTACCTTGTCCAATTCTTTCTCCATTATAGCCAAACCATGATCCACTCTTATCTACTATTCCTAAGTTAACACCTAAATCTAAGATATTTCCTGACTTAGAAATTCCTTTACCATATATAATATCAAATTCAGCCTCTCTAAATGGTGGAGCAACTTTATTTTTTACTACCTTCACTCTAGCTCTACTTCCTACTACTTCTCCATCTTGTTTTATGTTTTCAACTCTTCTTATATCAAGTCTCACAGAGGCATAGAACTTAAGAGCTCTACCCCCTGGAGTTGTTTCAGGATTTCCAAACATTACTCCAACTTTTTCTCTTAATTGATTTATAAATACTATACAGCTATTTGATTTATTTATAACACCTGCTAATTTTCTTAAAGCTTGTGACATCAATCTTGCTTGTAAACCAACATGAGCATCTCCCATATCACCATCTATTTCAGCCTTTGGTACGAGTGCTGCAACAGAGTCAACAACAATTATATCAATAGCTCCGCTTCTTACAAGAGCTTCAGCAATTTCTAATGCTTGTTCTCCTGTATCTGGTTGTGATACTATTAAATTATCTATATCAACTCCTAAATGTTTAGCATAAACAGGATCTAAAGCATGCTCAGCATCGATAAACGCTGCCTCTCCACCTTTCTTCTGTGCTTCTGCAATCATATGAAGTGCTAAAGTAGTTTTTCCAGATGATTCTGGTCCATATACTTCTATAATTCTTCCCTTTGGTATTCCACCTATTCCTAATGCTATATCAAGGCTTAATGCTCCTGTTGGTATAGCTTCTATATTCATGGCTTTAAATTCTCCTAGTTTCATTACAGATCCTTTACCAAATTGTTTTTCAATTTGTCCCATTGCTGCTTCTAATGCTTTTTGTTTTTCTGAACTAATTTTGTTCTTTTCTTTCTCTGTGCTCATAAATTCCTCCTCTAAACATTTGTTTGTGTATATTATATATTATTAAATTTTTTTGTCAATAGTTTTTGCGAACATTTTTTCACTTTTCTTTTTATTGTTGTCTAAACCATCTATCGAAATTATAGTATAAACTAAACGTATTAGGGCTAAAATCTCCGCCTACATTTGAGTTTAAAATTATTACTCCTTTATTTCTATACAATCCAATATATGGAACATCTTCATTTACTTTTTTCTGAATTTCACCATAATTATCTAAACTATTTAGCTTAGATTGAACATCATCATTTTGATAATTAGCCAAATTATTATATCCATAAAAATATGTCATATCAGGATTAACAGACGATTTTACTCCTGTTAAAATTATTTGATAATTTTTATTATTTAAATATTCATAATATTTATTATCATCAACTTGTACTATATTTATAATAACTCCTATATCTGCAAGCTGACTCTTTATATTATTAGCTACTTTTACTCTATCATTATTATTCTTATTTACTACTAACGATAATGTAAGCTTTCTAACATATCCACCTATATTTTTTTGCCATCTACCACTAACATATGTCCAACCACCATTTTCTAATGTTTTTTTAGCTTCTTCTTGATTATATGAAATTTTTCCTTCTTCATTATTTAAATAACTTCCATAATCTAATGGTGTATCAGCTACTATTTTAGTGTTACTAAATACGGTACTTACTATATTTTCTTTATTTATCCCATAATTTAATGCTTTTCTAACAGCTGAATCTGATAAAATACTGTCTTTACAATTCATGCTTATAAAGTCATAGTCTCTTCCTGCGTATTCTTTCTTATTGTATCCCATTGTTCCTACATAGTTTGTATAATCTGTCATATACGTATTTACCACATCAATATTTCCCAGCTTAAATGCATTAAAGATTTCTCCTATTGCATTATATTTATGAATTGTAATAGATTGCGTTTTAGGTGGATTAGATTTTATATTTCTCCATCTATCATTTCTAATTAACAATATATTGTCATTATCTATACTTGCTATTTTGTACATGCCAGTACCAATTGGTATCTTTCCTGTGCTTTGAAAATCTTCATTTAAGTAATACGTACTTGAGATTATAGGGAATGTTAAATTATATTCAAAATAAGGAACTGCTTCACTTAAATTTATAATTACCGTTTCAGAATCTGGAGTCTCTACATTTACTATCTTTTGAATATTCTGCATATATATTGATCCAGTTTCTTGAATTTTATTTATCGTATACTGTACATCTTTAGCTATCAAACTACTTCCATCTTGCCATTTTATCCCCGTATTTACTTTTATCTCATATTGTGTATCTGATACTTTTGTGCATGCTGTTGCAAGTGAATATTCAGCCGTATAGTCTGATGTAATATTTATTAATGAATCAAATACTAATTTATCAATATTAACAATCTCACGATTTTTTGTAAGAATTGGATTCATAGTATCATAATTCGTAATTCCCATTTTCAAATTTTCTACAATGCTTACGTTATTATTTTGAACTGCATTTTCAACATCTTCATCATTTTCTTCATTTGGTTTATTTTTATCATACACTATATAAATTGCTCCTGCTATAAGAGCTATTACAACCAAAATAAATATATATTTAAAAAAGTTATTACCACTTGATTTCATGCAAATGATTTCCTTTCAATTATGTTTTACCAGCATATAATATAATAAATGTAATTGTTTTTCAATAGTTTTAGAATATATTTTTAATTGAAAAACGGGTATGAATAGAGTATTGTCAGCTTTCACAACACTACTATAACATGCCCGTTAAATTTATATTTTATTTACTTAATCATTATCTTGATTCTACAATTAGCCTAATTCCAGTTCTATCTTCGCCCTCCACTTGAACTTCAGCAAATGCAGGTATACATACTAGATCTACTCCTGTAGGTGCTACAAATCCTCTCGCAATTGCCACTGCCTTCACAGCTTGATTAAGAGCTCCTGCTCCTATCGCTTGCATTTCTGCCTTTCTTGTTTCCTTTACCATCCCTGCAATAGCTCCTGCTACTGAATTTGGATTTGATTTTGATGAGATTTTTAAAACTTCCATTGATTCCTCCTATATTATTTTTTATTTGTAATTACAATTATAGTTATAATATATTTTGGAAAAAATGTCCAGTATTTTTTATTAATTTTCCAAAGTTTTCATCGACTCGTTTTTCCGTTTTATGACAATTTTCGACATTTTATTATATATTTATTCTATATACTTTCTCTGTTCGACAATTTTCGTCATTTATCTCAAAGACAACACCATTTAATTTGCAATCACCTGTTGCTAATTTATATCTTTCTGGTAAAGATGTAACAAAACGTTTTAATGATGCATCTACATCCATTCCAATTACAGACTTACGAGGTCCAGTCATTCCTATATCAGTTATGTATGCTGTTCCTTTATCTAGGATAGTTTCATCCGCAGTTTGTACATGTGTATGTGTTCCATAAACTGCATTAACTCTTCCATTTAAGTAATAGCCCATCGCAATTTTTTCCGCAGATGCCTCAGCATGGAAGTCGACAATGAAAATATCTGCTGAGACTTTCTTTAAAATATTATCAACCACGGTAAATGGATTTTCCGATAATACTCCCATATCAGTTCTACCAATTAAATTAATTACACATATTGTTTTACTATTTTTAGTAAGAATAGTATATCCGTGTCCTGGTACACCTTTCGAATAATTGGCTGGTCTAACCAGCATTGGATCATCTATAAAAGAAAATATATCTTTCTTTCCCCATGTATGATTTCCCATAGTTAGTACATCTATATCCATATTTTTAAGTTCTTGAAATATTTTTATGGTAATTCCCATTCCACCTGCTACATTTTCAGCATTAACAATTGTGAAATCTATATTTTCAGCTTCCTGTATATTATCCAAATCTTTTTTTAACTTAGCTAATCCATTTTCACCAACTAGATCTCCTATAGCCAATATCTTCATTTATAAATCCTCTTTCTTATCTATTTTTCTTTTTTAAATTTGCTCAATATTTTTCCTATAATCATTATAATTTCAGTTGAATGTTTTCTTGCAAATCCTTTACCTAGTGCCTTGCCACCAATTGTCATTGAAGCAACTAATGCACTTATGATGAATTGAATATTAGTTGAAATGTTCATCGCATTCATTATTTTTATAGCAATTCCAGCACTTATAGCTCCACTTAAAACTCCACATATATCTCCTATTACATCGGCACATATATTTGAAACTTTCCCAGCATTTTTTATTAAATTAATTGATGTTTTAGCTCCTGGTAACTTCTTAGTTGCTTTTGCATGAAATTCCTTTTCATCAGCTACAGTAACAGCAACACCTATTACATCAAATATTATTCCAATAAATACTACTAATATTAATACTAGTATTGCTGGTATAAGTGGCAAGCTAGATACCGCACTGTTTGAAATAAATGAAAATATAATTGATAATACAAATGCAATTATAGATACCTGTATAAACCATTTCAGCTCTTCATTCATTTTTCTCTTTTCTTTTTGTTTTTCCTTCATTTTTTCATAACCAATTAAAATTGGTTTATTCCTCCTCGTCATTATATAATACTTTTCCTACTTTGTCTATCCAAAGCTTTATAAAAAATAAAACGATAAGTTTAACTTACCGCTTGATATCAATTCTCTACTTATTTTTTATTTATTTTGTTGGTAAAGTTATACGTAAATTTTACGGTTTAGGTCTAGTCGAATTTCTCTACTCCGAACTAACCATTACTGTTTAGTTGTTTCCATTTAATCAGAGCATCCAAAAATTTGGCTACCAGATTGCCACTTAAATCCGTATCTTAATCCATAAAACTTCTCACATTTGATGCAAACAGTCTAGAAGATTTCCTTGAAATATTACGTTTATTACTAGTTCTTTTTGCAATAGTGATTTCATAACAAATAATAAAACTATTTGGCCAAATAATCTTATTTTTTAAGTTAATCCCAAGACTATCACTCAAAACAGGCTATTGATAGACTATGCGAAAAGAGGAGTTAATATATATGCCATTATATATTTTCCTATTCTCATATTTTATATATCACACAAGCTTGGCGTCCCGCGCAAAATATAAAATTCGTGTCAGCCTTTTAGTGGATTTTTAGCCCCACTCTCATAATAAGCAATATCACTAGAATACTGCACCAACAAGATATAGTATACAATATTTATATTATTGTGTAAAGTGATTTATTCCATTTCCTTTGACTTTGCAGTATTTTGTAATGCTTATTCTGTATGTTTTTCTCAATATTTCTTTTATTTTCTCATTTTTTCTTTATTTTTTGATTTTATATTAATATCCATAATTGTCCAAAAAAGATTCCATAATATTTCTATTATAGAATCTTTTATTTTATAAATTATCTTGCATAATCAACAACACGTTTTTCTCTAATCATGTTTACTTTTATTTGTCCTGGATAATCCATTTCTTCTTCGATTTTTTTAGCAATCTTTCTAGCAATTATAGTCATTTGATCATCTGAAATCTTTTCTGGTCTTACAATAATTCTAATCTCTCTACCAGCTTGAATTGCATATGATTTTTCAACCCCATCAAAAGAATCTGCTATTGATTCCAATTGCTCTAATCTCTTGATATATGCTTCTAGTGTTTCTCGTCTTGCTCCTGGTCTTGAAGCTGATATAGCATCTGCTGCTTGTACTAAACATGCTTCTGGTGTTTGCGGTTCAACATCTCCATGGTGAGCTTCTACAGCATTTATAACTCTTGGATCTTCCTTATATTTTTTCAATATATCAACACCGATTTCAACATGAGTTCCTTCCATGTCATGGTCTAATGCTTTTCCTATATCATGTAATAATCCTGCACGTCTTGCAAGTTTTACATCAAGTCCTAATTCATCAGCCATTATTCTAGCTAAATTAGAAACTTCAATAGAGTGCATTAATACATTTTGTCCATAGCTTGTCCTATACTTTAGCTTTCCAAGTAAATTTATAATGTCTGGGTGTAAATTAATAACACCTGCTTCCATTGCAGCTCTTTCGCCCTCTTCCTTGATTGTTTTAGCTAATTGTTCTTTAGCCTTTTCAACCATTTCTTCAATCTTTGATGGATGTATTCTTCCATCTTCAATAAGTTTTTCAAGCGCTATCCTTGCAACTTCTCTTCTAAGTGGATCAAACCCTGATATAACAACTGCTTCTGGTGTATCATCAATAATAAAGTCAACACCTGTAAGAGTTTCGAGAGCTTTAATATTTCTACCTTCTCTACCAATTATTCTTCCCTTCATATCATCACTTGGTAATGAAACAATAGAAACTGTAGCTTCTGAGGTATGATCTGCAGCACATTTTTGAATAGCATATGTTATAACATTTTTAGCAGTTTCTTCTGCTTTATCTTTTATATGCTCCTCTATCGCTCTTATTTTTTCAGCTTTTTCTGCTGTAAGAGTTTCATCAATTTTAGCAAGTAATTGTTCCTTAGCTTCATTCTCCGTTAATCTTGCTATTCTCTCTAATTCGTCAAGTTGTGCATCTTTTAGTTTTTCAACCTCTTGTCTAGTAGACTCAATGCCATCTTCACGTTTGTCCAATTGCTTTTCTCTTTGCTCTGCATTATAAATTTTCTTTTCCAAATTTTCTTCTTTTTGAATCAATCTTTTTTCTTGTTGTTGAACATCACTTCTTCTTTCTCTAATCTCATCTTCCAAATCATTTCTTGCTCTTATAATTTCTTCTTTAGCACGAACAATTTCTTCCTTCTTTGCATTTTCTGCTTCCTTATTGGCATTTTCAAGTATTCTTAGTGCTTCTTTCTCTGCACCCTCAATCTTTGACTCTGCAATCTTCTTTCTTGCCATGTATCCAATAATTGAAAATATTATCGCTGAGACTAGAAAAATAGTGATATAAATTACAATTTGCATAATTATAACACCTCTTTTTCATTAAATTTTCAATGTACAAATATATATAATCATTTTTTATAAATATTCTACATATATATTTTATTATTATTATTGAAATATGTCAAGTACCAAAAATGGGAAAGTTTATATTAATTAGACAAAAAAAATTAGGCAATGCCTAAGTTCTTTTTCTATGCTCTTGGATGAGCTTTCTTATATATATTTTTTAATTCAGGGGTTTGAAATTGTGCATAAATCTGAGTAGAAGATATATCTGAATGTCCTAACATAGCTTGTATAGATTTTAAATCTGCACCATTTTGTAAAAGATGTGTTGCAAATGAATGTCTTAATACATGAGGAGTTATATCTTTTTCAATATGAGCTTGTTCTTTGTAATATTTTACTATTTTCCAAAATCCTTGTCTTGTTAATCTATCACCATTAACATTTACAAATAATGCTTTGTTAGTTTCATCTTTAACCATTATTGGTCGTGCATCTTCAACATATTCTTTAAGTGCTTTTTCAGCTAATGTTCCTAATGGAATAATTCTAGCTTTTTTTCCATTACTGCATAATACTGTATTTTCGTCAAAATTAACATCATCTATATTTAAATCAATTATTTCTGTTACTTTCATTCCAGTTGCATAAGCAAACTCAAGCATTGCCTTATCTCTAGTTCCTTTTAAATCAACGTCTTTTGGTTGATCTAGTAATAGTTCAACTTCTTCAGAAGTCAATACACTTGGAACTCTTTTCTCTATTTTAGGAGATTGGATAGAAACAGTTGGATCTTCCTTAACCTTCTTTGTCCTTAATAGATATTGATAAAAAGAACGTATAGTAGCTAAACTTCTAGATGCAGTAGACGTCTTCTTGCCTTCTTTTTGTAACTCTTTTAGATAATCTTCAATGTTTTCTTCTGTTGCTTTTGAAAAGTTAATATCATTGGCGTCAAGGAACTTTTCGAATTGTAAAATATCTCTTCTATAAGATTGAAGAGTATTATCTGACAATTTTTTATCGTTCTGTAAAAATTCTAAAAAAAGTTTGATTTGCTTATCCATTTTGTTTTGCCCCTTTAAATTATATTGTTTTACATAAACTTATTATGTTATATCAAATTATTTCTAAAAAGTAAAGAGAATTGAGCAATATTTTATTAAATAAATTTTGTCCAAAAGTATTGACTTTTTTGCATTTCTGTTGTAGTCATATATACTTTGAAATACTAATATATAGGTTACTTGATAAATAGGTTTCTAGTAATACTGATATTGCTAATAAAAAAATCGCCACTCCCACATATATTAAATACTTTACTATTTCTTGTTTAAAATTTTCTCTATCTTGCACAATAGATTTATACATTTTCATTCCAGCAACTGCCAACATCAATAGTGCTGGAATCTCTATTATTTTACTTACTAGCATAATAGATAAAGTAAATAACATTCCCTTTCCAATTCCCAAAGTCATAATAACTGCTGAAATTGAATATCCTATGCAAAATCCTTTATACCCAATAAAAATATATGTACCCAATATGCCAATTATAGATATACTTAAAAAAGCCATTAAAAGTATAGTTTTTATATTTTTATTTATATTTTCTTTAAGTATACAAGCATAATCTATTTTGTTTCCACTTTTTATACTAGAATTAAAATCAGTAATGTATTTAATTATCTCCGATTTTTGTTCATCACCTGAATTATTTAATACAAATGTGCCAATCAATATTCCCATAAGAAGTACTAAAAAAAGTATAAAATATTCTTTTATGTTTTCTTGTATATGTCTTTCTATCGCCTTTCTCATCTGTTTCCTCCTGATACATAATACTATTCCATAAAAGTTATTATTATTCATTTTTGTATAATAAATCTGCCCAATCATTTATTACTATAGGCTTCATATTTCTATATAAGCAAAAATACAATAATCCTAAGATTATTGCATTTTTTATCTATACATTTTCTACTTTTCCGTATACTCCGCCACCTCCGGCATGAATATGCATTTTTCCTTGTCTAGCATTATCAATAACATCAGCTAATTTTTCTCCAACACAAGATTCTAAATCATCTCTTGTAACTTTATTTAATATAGTCATTTCTGTGCCAAATGCAGAAAGTAATTTTTCTATGGCTTTATTTCCCACTCCTGGCATAAATTGAAGTGGTACTTGATAATGATATTCTGGTCTAAAACTTGGGCTTGTTGATTCTTGATCTTTGATCATTTCTATTCTATCGAAAACTCCCATTGTAATATTTGTTCCACCACATTTATCGCATTTTAATGCTGGTGCTGGTGTTTCTATAGAACAGTTGCAATCTTCACAAAAGCTTCTATTGTATTTTCCTAGTTTAGGATCTAATCCATAATTACATATAATCTTTCTTCCATCCTCACCTTTTATTGCTTTAAATATTTCTTTAAAGCTTACATCTTCTACTAATAATTTATTATATTCTCTTGCTATTTTAGGTAATGAATGTGCATCTGAGTTAGTTACAAATTGTTTACCAGCTAATTCTGAAATCTTATCAGCATAATATGTATCTGAACTTAATCCCAATTCTATTGCAAAAATTTTATTATATTTTTCTTTAAAAATTCTTTCTATTCTTCTTGTGCAATTTCCATAATAACTTTTAAATGGTGTAAATACGTGAGCAGGAATTAATACACCATTATATTTCTCTACTATATCAATTAATTCATAACCTGATACATCAGATCTTTGAGTACTTAATGTAATATTATGAATATGCTTAGACATTTCCTGCGAAAAGCCTTTTATATCCTTAAGCGTTGGAAAATAACATAAATTATGTGCACTACCTGTTTTGCCATCTTCATTTTTTTCTGATGTTTCTACTTCACTTCCTAGTATAATACATACTTTATCTTTATAAATTATTCCACCATCTTTTAATTCATATGCTTCACCTGTTTTTAAAAAGTTTTCAATGTCTTCAATAACATAAGGTGATGCACAATCAATTATTCCTACTACATCAATTCCTTTTCTTTCATAACATTCTTTTGCTATGTTAGCAAAGTTCAGTGAACGAGCTCCTGTAATTTTTATTGGTTTTCCATTTTCGCTTCTTCCTATGTGTACATGTAAATCTGCAAATATTTCGTTCATTTAATTTTCCTCTCTATCTTGTATGTTCCTCACTATTTTGTTCTCTATTTTGTTCTCTATTATTTTCTATTGCTCCATTTCCATATCTACTATACAGTTCTTCCACATCCGGATTATGTGGATTTAACACACTATGGCTCGTATATGGAGTATTAGCGACTTCAGGCGACATAGCGCCACTTTCTCTTTCACTTCTCATCATGTCATTAGCAATTTCAGAAGCTAATTGTGTCGGAGTTATTTCGACTTTTTCTTTGCTTTTCTGATTTTCTCTTAATTTCTGTAGCTCAATCATTCTCACAAAATCTTCCTCTAGTTGCTTAGCATAGCTGATTCCTTTTATTAAATTTTGCGGATCTGTCATATCATTAAAAATCTTCTGAGCTTTTCTTATACTATCTTCTGTTGGCATATTATTCCCCTCCTATACCTCAATATTTTGTGCATAATGTACAAATTCTATAAATAAATTTAACATTTTATTTTCTTTATCTTTTAGATTTCTATATTGTAATAATACAATAGCTTCTTCTGGTTCAAAACCTATTCTTTCCGGTCTGTCCAATAACATTCCGCCAAATTGATCTGCTAGTTCTAGTATGTCCATTTCTATTGTTCTATTTTCTTTTATTGTATATCTATTTACTCCTTCACATATTTTGCAAAATCTTTCGTCAAAGCCAAGTTTAGCTAAATATTCAGCTCCTCTTTTTGCATAATTCTTTATTTCTTCTATATTAGTTGAGTTTTCTACTTTCATACAATCGCAAAGCAATCTAGCCGTTATAACTATATTCTCGTCAATTTGTAAATCAGGATAATACTGTTTTAAATAATCTAGGAACATCTTTGTTATTAGAGCTTTAAATATTACTGAATTATCATAATATATTCCTGTTCTCTTTTTCAAATAATACATTATTTCTAGCTTCTTGCTCCAATCTGTTTCTCCTAGAATGTATTCTGCGAAAGTTTCGTCGCCCATAGGATTTCCTCCTGTTATATTTAAATTTCAATGCCATTATATTCTATTAAGCTATTTCTTTCAATAATTATAATAAAAAAATAATCATAATGTAATATCTTTGTAATATTACATTATGACTAACCCATTTGTATAATCCAAACCAGTTTTTGATTCTTCTGAATACCCTATTGTATACACATCTGTAGCATATTTATCAATTTCAAGCATTTTAGAATATTTCTTGTTTCTATTCTCCCTTTCAAATTTGCTAACTGATGTAATTACTTTTACTCTAGGATCAATTTCTGATAATAATTTTCTACCATTTTCATTAAATCCTAATACTCGTACATATGGTTTTATTGCCTTTGACATTTCCATATCAGCCTTTTTTATGTTTAAAAGAGCATATAACATTATTCGTTGTATTCTTGTTTGAGTATATCTCTTTGACTTAATCATATTTATCAATTCAATGATATTATTAGTTTTGCCAACAGCTTGTTTAATCGAATTTTCTAATCCCTCTGATACTTCTGGTAAGTCTGCAATTTCCTTTATTGTCATACTTCTTAATTTATATATTATAATGTCACAATAATTTGCAAGATCAAGTACATAAGTCCCATTTTTTATATTTTCTAGCAATATATTAAAACTACTACTTGGAACAACTCTGGCTACTTCCTCCATTTGTTTTCTCATCATTAAATATCTAATACCAGTCGCACTAGCATACTCGTCTATTATTTTTTTACTATTGTAATACACTTTTTCTCTACGGATTCCTATCGGAGTTATTTTACTTTTTTGCTTTTTTAAAGCTTTAAGATATTCAATAGCTAAAATATTATTTGATCCATTTAAGATATTATCATACTTAGGATCTTTCAAATATTTGATTATTGCTTCTTCACGTGCTTTAGGAAATGATTTTCCTTGTTTTAATTCATCTTTCAAATAATTTACATATTGTACTGGTTCTTCATATAAAACATTAGCTATATTATTAAGCAATGATATATTATTTGATTCTATTCCAAATGACAAACTATCAATTATTCCAAGTTCATCTAGAATTTTTATCGCACCACTTGCAAAATTTTCCGCACTAGATATGCTATACAGTGTTGGAAGTTCTATTACTAAATCCACTCCACTTTTTATAGCCATCTTAGCCTTTTCCCACTTATTCACTATGGCTGCATTTCCTCTCTGAGTAAAGTTACCTGTAATTACAGCAACAGTATAATCTGCTCCAGCCTGTTCTTTGCTATTTTGTATGTGATATACATGTCCATTATGAAATGGATTATATTCAGCAATTATTCCTAATATTTTCGACAATGTACTTCTCCTTTCTTTTATATTATTTCATACTTTCTATTGAAAGCTACGTTATTTATTGATATAATAACATAAATTCATATTTTTTTCAATTAATTTGGAGGTTTTGTATGGAAAAAATTATCATATATACAGATGGTGCATGCTCAGGTAATCCAGGTCCCGGAGGATGGGCAGCCGTACTAATATATAATGGCAAGGAAAAGGAAATTTCCGGTGGCAATAAAAATACCACAAATAATATAATGGAAATTACTGCTGTAATCGAAGGTTTGAAAGCTTTAAAATACCCTTGTGAAGTCGAATTATATAGTGATAGTGCTTATGTTGTTAATACTTTTACACAAGGTTGGATTTTCAACTGGATGCAAAAAGGATGGAAAACAGCTTCTGGTGATTCTGTAAAAAATAAAGAACTCTGGCAAGAACTTTATTCTCTTACCAAAATTCATAAAGTCACTTTTAACAAAGTAAAAGGACATGCAGATAACCATTATAACAATCGATGCGACGAATTAGCTAGAGATGCTATTAAAAACTTATAATCTTTTGCAAATAACCTATATGTTTATAGGTTATTTTTCCATACATTTATTATTTTTTATAATATATAATATAATCAGATTCATCACAGTTCATAACAATTTCATATTGTTCATCAATCATATTCTTTTCATCTTCGGTTAATGAATCTAACTCATTATTTACATTAAATTTATTATCAGTATCTATACTACTAATTATCTCATCAATTAAGCTATCCTTTTTATTAGAATTGTCTTTGTTTTTCACTATTTGATATCCCTCGATTCTTCTTAATTTGTATACAGCTTTATTATTTGAATTAACAACTACGCTGTCTTTTCTTAATATCTTATTTGTGTCTATATCAACACATTTTACAGTTATATATCTTTGAGTGTTATTGTCTTTTTTCATTTCTGTAGAGTTCTTTGTGACAGGAGTATAAAATAACTTAATTATATTCTCTCCTGGTTGCAAAACGACTTCATTATTCTTCGAATTAGTATAATAATTACTTATCTTCTTAGGAACAATTTGTATTTTCTTGTTTTCGTAACCTTCTTCTACAGTATCTTCTTTTATTTCTTTGTTATTTAATTTGTTTATGTATTTTATCCTAATTGAACAATTCTTGGCATAATGATATTTAACATCTTTGCATTCTTTTGTTAGTTTTCCTTCATAATCACATTCAAAATGAATGAATGTGTATCCATCTATCTTCTTTTCTAACCCTTTGACATCATACTCATCATTAATTGCACCATAAATATACTCATTCGGAGCTAATATTTCTCCATTAGAGTCTACATACTTAACACATATTCCATCTGATTTTATATCTATTTTAAAAGTTTTATTTTTTGAAATATTTCCACTATTGTCCATAGTTCTTATATGTAAATAATAGTCTTTCGAGTAGTCAATATTAGAAACAATAATAGCCGATTCATCGAGTTTATTGAGTGTAGTATCTGCCTGATTTTCTAAAACATTATCAACGGCATAACTATATCCTTGAATACCAGATTCACTATAAAAACTCAATTCTTTATTATTAGATCCTTTAGTTATAAGGTAAATATACTTTGTTCCATTATCCTTAGGTCTATTAAAATAGATTGACATATTATCTCCGTCCATTTGAGTTATTACAGAATCAACATTATTAGGCTCAGCTATATCCTCATTTTCTAAGATTACTTCCTGATCTTTTTGAAAAAGACTTTTTTTAGTATTTTGCTGTACTTGAATTAAATCATTATCTAATTTTTGATACAATATACTTCCAGGTTGTAATTTAACAATGGACACATTTGTATTCTCCTGTGCAAGTACATTTGCTCCATACAAAATCTGAATTATTCTAAGAACATGAAGAGTTAGAATTACAACAGAAACTATTAGCAATACTTTAAATCTTATATTTGATATACTTTTTTTATGCACAATGACCCCTTTCGATTATTATATAATTATTACTGCATCTTTTGTATTTGTATAATGTTGGAGTCTTTTATCGTCAAAGATAAATATCCATAATTAGGCTTGCCAAATTATGGACTAATAATATATTTTTTGTAATATTTTGTCAATAGTTTTTCAGTAATTTTTTTATTTTTTCATCGACATTTTATTACAATTTTCGTCAAAAAAAATAGTAACAATCATTTTCATAATTGTTACTATTTATCTTAATTATTTTATTACTGATAATATTGGTGGAGCTAACTGTTTCTTTCTTGATACTACACCTTCTAATAGCATTGAATCATCACTATCTAATTTTTTTCCAAAAGCTTTTTCTACTATATCTTTGTCTTTTCCTAAAGCTATAATTTTAGAATTTGTATTTATTATATCAGTAATTGTAAATACGAATAAATTTAATCCTTTTTCTGCTATTTCTTTTTCTATAGCAAATGATAAATCTTCTTTTCTAGAAAATACATCATCAATATCTGCTGTATTTACTTGTGCAATCTCTATTTTCATTCCATTTTCTTCAAATAATTTTGCATCCAAGTTTATAACTTTTTCACAAGAATATGAGCTTATGTCTGTTCCAGCCTTTAACATGTTTAAGCCATATGTAGCTGCATCAACATCAGCGATTCTTTCTAATTCTTTATATGCTTCTATATCTTTTTCTGTGCATGTTGGAGATTTTAATAATAAAGTATCAGAAATAATTGCACTTAGCATTAAAACAGCCATTTGTTTGTCTATTTCTATGTTTTCATGTTTGCATATATCATATAAAATAGTTGAAGTACATCCAACAGGTTTAGCTATATAATATAATGGTAATTCTGTTGAAAAATCTGCTATTCTATGATGATCAATTACAGCTATAACTTCAGCATCTTTTCTACCATCAACACTTTGACCTGCTTCATTATGATCTACTAATATAAGTTTTTGATTTGCTTCAACATTTGAAATTTCAGGTTGTGCCTCTATTCCCAAATATTTAAATACATATTCTGTTTCTTTATTTAACTTTCCTAATCTAACAGCTTGTGCTTCTACGCCATAATGTTTTGCTATTTTTTCCATAACTAAGCTTGAGCATATTGTATCTGTGTCTGGATTTTTATGTCCAGTAATTAATATTTTTTCCATATTATTATATCCTTTCATATTCGTAATTATATGGTCACATTATATAATTATTTACTTTTGTTGTCAATATTTGAATGCAAACATACTATTTAAACTTCTTCTGTAAAACCTTTCCTTTTTTCTATTCTATTTCATTATATTATTATATCTTATACTTCTGCAATCGTCATATTTTCTATTTATCTATTAATATTAAAAAAGCCTAAATTATTAAAACTTAGGCTTTCTCTTACTATTATTTGTTTTCATCATTATTTGAATTATCTTTATTCTTAAAGAAAAATGATATTCCTACAATTATTAGTATAACTGGTAATGCTAGTTTCCAAATCATATCTGTACTAATCACATTTTGTCTTGACAAAAGTAAAATTACTCCTACTATAATTCCAACTATATATCCGGCTTTATCTTTTTCTGTTATTAATCCAATTACACAAGGCACAATTATGAATAAAGTCCACCATCCAGCAAAGAACAATTCCACATTAATTATTCCTAATGAATTAGCTCCCATAATTAGTCCTAATACAATTAGTACAATTCCCCATAATATATTTCTTAAATTTTTCATTTTGGCATCCTCCCTATTTATGTATTATACATAGATATTTTATAAATGTCAAATAGCTTAAATTACATAAAAATAAACTAATTTATCCATTCCAATCGTATTAAACTTACATTATAAAAATCGTAGATATACTAATTTCTCAGTATTTCTACGATTTCTATAATGGTGGGCAGAGATGGATTCGAACCATCGTACTCAAATGAGAACAGATTTACAGTCTGCCGCCTTTAGCCACTCGGCCATCTGCCCTTAAACAAATTATTAAAAATTTTTATTTATAGTCCATACTATATGTATAGACTATAATAAAAAAATGGTGCGCCTTCAAGGATTCGAACCTTGGACCGACCGGTTATGAGCCGGTTGCTCTGACCAGCTGAGCTAAAGGCGCATATCTCAGCACGTGATTTATTTTATAATATTTTTATTATTCTGTCAATACATTTTTCGAAATTTTTTTAAATATTTTTTCACGTGCATTATTTGTATTTTATTTTCTCATACCATCCGAATTACCCTCTGGTAATGCTTCAGGTAATTGTAATACAACTCTAATTTTTAGTGCATATTTAACTGCTCTAACAAATTTGCTATTTTTGAATTTATTCCACAAAGAAGATTTAACTTCTGTTCTTGTTTCACTATAGAAGTTTTCATAAGCTTGTGTCTTGCTTTGTACAGGTTGTGTAGGAGCAACATTTGTATTAGCTACTTTTACATTATTAGTTTGTGGTTTAGCTTCTTCAACTTTAGCTTGTTCAGCGACTTCCTCTACTTTTGGTTCTTCAGCAACCGGTGTTGGTATTAGTTTTAAAGCATCTGCTATTTCTATTCCAATGTAGCTTAATGCTTTAGATCTATCTTCAACTCTTTCCATATCGATTTCTATATGAAGATTTGATTCCAAATTAGCAATACGCGCATTAACAAGTTTCTCAGCTTCTTGATATGCTTCAGTATTATCGTTCTTAGACTTTCCAATAACATTTAAAGCTTCAATTATTTCTGCTGAAAATCTATCACTAACTTCATTAACACTCTTTTTCCATTCATCATCTTGTGTTTGAACTATAGCTAATGTTTGCTTTAATATTGTAGCTGATTTAATATTGTACTCTCTTTGCTTTATTAAATGCTCTATTTGTTTTGTGTTCTCTTCAAATTGATTTGTAGCATATTCCACTAATTCATAAGCAGCATCATATACACTCTTAGGAAAGTTCTTCTTTTTAGGGTATTCTATTAAATAGGTTTTAATTGATTCTACTAAATCTTTAAAGTAAGAGTTATCATCTAATTCAATTATTTGCTTCTTACTATTTGGATTTATAAGTCTTTGAACCTTTTCTATGTTTGATAATATTTTTTCTTCCGTGATTACCATTCTCACGTTTACTATCCCTCTTCTAGGCATTGTAAACTTTACCTCCTTTGATTTATGTAAAGCATGGTATTTAGTGCTTCTATTTTTACTATCCTAATTTTAGTACAACTGTAAGACACTTGTCAAGCAAAAAGAAAAAATATTTTGAATTTTTTTATTCTTCAAAATATTATTTCCGTAAGGTTTGCTTGTCATCTGCGTTATATAGTTTTATTACATTTTTGTAATCTTTTTATTCCAATTATTTACTCTGATTAGCAATAGCATCTTTTTTTAATTCTTTATATCTTTTTATTTTCATTGTTGATGTCTTTTCAAATTCACCATGTTTTATTTCTAAACATTTTATTGCTTTATAAGATGTAAGCTTTTTATTTACTTCTTTTATGCTCTCCCATATAGTATCATGAATCTCTTGTTCTGTCATATTAGGTTTAATTTTATTTAATTCATCTTCATTTGGTATTACTCTTGCCGTAATTATAAGTTCTTTAGCATCTTTTCTCTTTGCATCTTCGCCTTCTGGTGATTTACCATATACCATTACTTCTTTTATTGTAGGTATTTTTTCTAGCAACATTTCAATTTCTTCTGGATAAATATTTTTACCATTTTGAGTTACTATTACGTTTTTTATTCTTCCTGTAATATATATGTATCCATCCTTATCAATATATCCAATGTCTCCTGAATGGAAATATCCATCCTCTGTTATTACATCTTTAGTTGCTTCTTCATCTTCATAATATCCAAGCATAAGAGTTGGAGTTTTTATCATAATCTCCCCTTCTCCGTTTTCATTTGGATCATTTACTTTGATATCTGCTTGAACAATAGCTTTACCAGCTGATCCAACCATTGGTTTATATTCTGGTGTTAATGCTGATATAGGAGCTGTTTCAGTTAATCCATATCCTTGTAAGAATGTTATGCCTATATCTTCTAGCCAATTTCCTACTTTTTTATCAATAGGTGCAGCTGCAGATACTATTATTCTAAGATTTCCACCCAAATTATCATATATTTCTTTAAATACTTTTTTCTTTATATCAATGCCCACTGATTTTAAAACATTAGTAATATGTATCATGGAATTAACTATAGCTTCTTTGTGACTTTTCTTTATGCTTTCATTTATTTTCTTATATATGCTTTCTACCAACAGTGGAACTGTTAATATTGCAGTTGGATGAGCTTCTTGTAAGTTAGGAACAATATATCTTAATCCTTCACATACAGCAACAGATGCTCCTCTTGCCATTGGATATAAGAAACCAATTGTTGATTCATAAGTATGATGTAGAGGCAAAATTGAAAATAGCATATCTGTTGGATATAACTGTACATACGCATTACAAGCATTTATATTTTCAGCTAAATTTCTATTACATAGCATTACACCTTTTGAATTTGATGTTGTACCTGATGTAAATATTAATACTTTAAATTCTTCTGGATCAATTTCAATCTTGTCAAAAGTATTATCTCCAGAATCTAAAATCTTTTTTCCATTTTCAATTAAGAAGTTTATACCTACATCTTTACCATCAATAGCTTTATCTGATTTCATTTCAATAAAATATTCTACATCTGGAACATTATCTTTTATTTTCTTTATATCATCTGCTTTCTTAGGAGAATAAATAATTGCACTTGCTTTACTTCTCTTTATTAAGTTTTCCAATTCATTTACAGGTAATTCTCTATCAACTGGAACAGCTAAGCCTGCGCCACAAAGTAATGCCATATAAGATACATACCACCCATATTGAGATTCACCAATTATAATTATTCTCTTATCCTTTAAATTTAATAACTTAATAATTGATGTTCCAAGAGCCTTTACATCTCTACCAAAATCTCTGTAATTTGTAACTTTATAAGGTGTTTTATGATCAGGTTTCTCAAGAATACAGTCCTCATCCGGATATTTTTCCAATGATTCATAGAAAAATTCTTTTACAGTCTTATAATTTGTTGTTGGATATGGTTCTGTTCTCTTCTTTTTTAGATTATCTTTTTGCAATTTTTCATAATCAATTTTTACATTTTCTAGGCCTTCAACTGTATCCATTTTTATTTTTCCAAATTTAAAATTTGGTAGTTTGAAATTTGTTATCATTTCTTTTCCCTCTCTTTTAATAATTTATACTTTTAATGATTGTACAAAGTTTTTATCAATTTCATGATATAATTTTTCTATATTTAAATTATTTGTTTTCTTGTAATATAAATTCCCACATGCAATTCCTAGAAATTCAGTTGCTAAAACTTCTACATCAAATTGCTTTATTTCGCCTTTCTCCATTCCATCAGCTAAAATATTCTTCACTATATCTAAATATTCATTAATATACTTCTGGCAAGTCTTACTTCTTGTACTATTTCCCCAAGCTTCACTAAGTACCATTGCCATAAAGTTTTCGTATTTAACAATTATTTTTATTTGTATAAGTATTATTGCTCGCAATTTATCTATGTATTTTTTTTGACTTTCAGTCTTTATATTTATGCTATTTTTTAATAGATTCATTCCTTCTTCAATAAGGAAATTAAATATCTCTTCTTTACTTGAAAAATGATAATACAAAGTTCCTTTTGCTACTCCTACCGTTGAAGTAATATCCTCAATACTTGTTCCATCATATCCCTTTTCAGCAAAGAGTCTCATTGAAGTTTCAAATATTTTTCTCTTGGTTCTATTCATTAATTTCTCCTATATTTTATTGCTTTCTTGATTTTGCATCAAGTGCGTCAAGATTATCAAGTGCTTTTCCTGTTCCAATTGCTACACATGATACCGCATCTTGTGCAATCATTACATTTATTCCTGTGCTTTCTGATAAAAGTTTATCCATTCCATATAATAAACTTCCTCCACCAGTCATATAAATTCCCTTATCGCTTATGTCTTCAACTAATTCAGGTGGAGCTTTCTCAATAGTTGTCTTTACACAATCCACGATTTTCATTGCTATTGGTAATAACACCTTTAACATTTCTTCATTAGATATATCTATTTCCACTGGTAAACCAGTTTCAAGATTTCTTCCTCTTACTTTTACAAATGTATCTGATTCCATTGGATATACACATCCGACGCTGATTTTTATCTCTTCAGCAGTTCTTTCTCCAATTAATACATTATACTTTTTCTTAACATATTTTATAATAGCCTCATCAAACTTATTTCCTGCAATTTTTATTGATGAACTTACAACAGAACCACCTATTGATATCACAGCAACATCAGTTGTTCCTCCTCCAATATCAACGACAAGATTTCCTGATGGTTTAGAAATATCTATTCCAGCTCCTATTGCAGCTGCAACAGGCTCTTCAATTAAATAAACTTTTTTTGCTCCTGCTTGCATAGCAACATCAATTACAGCTCTTTTTTCTACTTCAGTAATTTGTGATGGAACGCAAATCATAACTCTAGGTGCGAAAAATGACTTTACCAAAGATTTTTTTATAAAATGCTTTAACATTTTAGCCGTCACAGTAAAATTAGATATAACCCCATCCTTTAAAGGTCTTATTACATCTATATTATGTGGATTTCTTCCAATCATTTTCTGAGCTTCTTTTCCATATTCCAGAACCTCATTAGTATATCTATCAATAGCAACTACAGAAGGTTCTCTTAAAACAATACCTTTACCCTTAGTATATGCAATTACTGTTGCTGTTCCTAAATCAATGCCAATATCCTCACTCACATTAAGCCTTCCTTTCGTAATCACTTTTTCTCTTAAATCCATACATATTATAATACATTTGTACTAAAATATCAACTTTTTTTATAAAGGATTTAAAAACGCCCAATCTTCTTATATTTTTCTCTCGAACGATTGGACGGTTTATTATATATTATTTCTAATTTTGTTAATTTTATACATTTATTGTTCCTTCAAATACAATATTAGCTGGTCCAGTCATGTACACATGGTTGTCATTTTTATCCCATTTTACATTTAGCTTTCCACCTAATAGGTTAACATTAACATCTCTTTCTGTATATCCATTTAACACACTTGCAACTACAGATGCACATGCTCCTGTGCCACACGCAAGTGTCTCTCCTGCTCCTCTTTCCCATACTCTCATTTTGATATTATTCTTATCTATAATTTCAATAAATTCAGCATTGATTTTTTTAGGAAAATGTTTATCTATCTCTATGATTGAACCATATTTATGAACATCAGTACATTGTACATCATTTACAAAATCTATTGCATGAGGATTTCCCATTGATACACATGTAAGTTCTCTAAGTTCATCTTTTATGTTAACATTAACTTTATAAAAGATTTTTTTCACTTTAGATTCAAATTTCTTTCCATCTTTTATTGGAATATCTTCACTTTTTAATACTGGTTCTCCCATATCAACTTTTACAGTAGAAACTTTTCCTTTTTCTAAATTAAGCTCTAGTATTTTTATTCCTGCAAGTGTTTCTATTTTCAAGTTAGTCTTGTTAGTTAATCCTTTGTCATATACGTACTTTCCAACACATCTTATGCCATTTCCGCACATCTCAGCTTCAGAGCCATCACTATTATACATCTGCATTTTAAAATCTGCAATCTTACTCTTTTTTATAAGAATAAGCCCATCTGAGCCTATTCCAAAATGTCTATCACTTATCTTTTTAGATAGTTCCGATGGGTTGTTTATGTCTTTACTAGTGCAATCTATATAAATATAGTCATTGCCTAGGCCTTCCATTTTAGTAAATTTAATCATGTATTCACCTTTTCTTTAGAATTCTATTCTTTCTTCGATATATTTTTCTACTTCATTTATTGGAATACGAACTTGTTCCATTGTATCTCTATCTCTTACTGTAACTTGACCATCTTCCAATGTGTCAAAATCAACAGTAACACAATATGGTGTTCCAATCTCGTCTTCTCTTCTATATCTCTTTCCTATTGATCCTGCTTCATCATAATCACAATGGAATTTCTTTGATAATTCATCGAAAATTTCATTTGCTTTATCACTTAATTTCTTTGATAATGGTAATATTGCAACTTTATAAGGAGCTAATGCAGGATGCAAATGTAATACAACTCTTGAATCTCCTTCGCCTAAGTCTTGCACTTCATAAGCATTACATAAAAATGCTAATGTTACTCTGTCAGCACCTAAAGAAGGTTCTATTACATAAGGAATATATTTTTCGCTTGTTTCTGGATCCATATAGCTTAAATCTTGTTTTGAATGATTTGCATGTTGTGTTAAATCATAATCAGTTCTATCAGCAATGCCCCATAATTCTCCCCATCCAAAAGGAAATGCAAATTCTATATCTGTCGTTGCTTTACTATAGAATACCAATTCTTCTTTTGAATGGTCTCTTAATCTGATATTTTCTTCTTTCATTCCTAGACCAATTAACCAATTTTTGCAGAATTCTTTCCAATATTTAAACCATTCTAAGTCTGTTCCTGGTTTGCAGAAAAACTCAAGTTCCATTTGTTCAAACTCACGAGTTCTGAAAGTAAAGTTCCCTGGAGTTATTTCATTTCTAAATGCTTTTCCTATTTGTGCAATTCCCATAGGCATCTTTTTTCTTGTAGTTCTTATAACATTTTTGAAATCAACAAATATTCCTTGTGCTGTCTCTGGTCTTAGATATACTGTTGAAGTTGAATCTTCAGTAACACCTTGGAATGTTTTAAACATTAAATTGAATTTACGTATATCTGTAAAGTTAGTTTTTCCACAGTTAGGGCAAGGAATTTTATTATTATTTATATAATCAATAAGTTCCTGATCTGTCCATCCATCCGCAACTAAATCTTGATTGTGTTCATGTGCCCATTCTTCAATTAATTTGTCTGCTCTATGTCTTGTTTTGCATTCTTTACAATCAATAAGTGGATCTGAAAAGCTTGACAAATGTCCAGATGCAACCCATGTTTCCGGATTCATTAGTATTGCCGCATCTAATCCAACTATATTTTTTTGTTCTTGAATAAATTTCTTTCTCCATAATGATTTAACATTATTTTTTAGTTCCACACCTAGAGGACCATAATCCCATGTATTTGCAAGTCCACCATAAATTTCTGAACCGGGATAAATATATCCTCTGCTTTTACAAAGATTTACTATTGTTTCCATATTTTCTACCATAATCGCTATATTCCTTTCTATCACATACCCTATAATGAGCTGTAGTTCACTAATATCTTTATTTTGATGAATAAATTTTACTACCTTTTTCCTCTTATGTCAATAAAATAATTATATTATACCTTGTACTTTTAAATATGTAATTCCTACAATTTCTAATATAAGTATAATTGGAAAACCAAATTTAAAATACCATTTTCTTGTTTTGTGGTGAAACATATACATCCCTGCTATTCCACCAATTCCGCCTCCAATTAGTACAAGGAAAAATAGAAATCCCTCACTTACTCTCCATTCATGTATTTTAGCTTCGTGTTTATCATACCCCATCATTACCCATGTAAAAAAATTTATAAATATCAAATATATAATGATATTTCTTAATGTAAAAATTTGTGACAATATAGTATCAATCATTTTGTTTCTCCTAATAAATTTTATTTTCTATTAGCACAAAACGCTATGAAAAGTAGTTCTCCCCATAGCGTTTTGTGCTTTGCTTTAATCCATCATATCCACCTTGCAGGTATCAACGATTTCTAGTATCTCTTTGTAGTGTTCAGTATCGAATCTCCGAAGTTTCACTCCTTCAACATATTTCTTCATATTGGCATACTTAGGTTGGTCAATCAAATAATTGCTTAAAGCATCATTCCTTGCATTTTCAAGATCTTCCTCAGTACAGACATTTGCATTAGAGCATATCCACACATTAATGCAGCTATTTCTAAAATTCGCCTCATCTTCAATCTTTTTGATTATTGTGTATCTTTCCCAGCTATCTTTTTTCACAAGCTTTTTAGTTAACTTATTCGCTTGTCTCATTTCGCAAATGTCTTTAACAATAGGCAATTTTGTAAAAAATAGTTTCAGTGCTATCCTCATGCATCTTCTGCAATCTCGGCTTGTAAAAATATCTTTAATTCTCACAATAAATCTCCACTAATTTTAAACTTTGTGTATGTAGTCTTCTACTCCATCTCTAATAAGCATAATATTAAGCTTATTTTTATCTTCGATCACCTTATTGTATTTTGCAATAATTCTATCAAACTTTACAGTAGTCTCCTCACTAATTGTGACTCTTACATGTCTTGTAATAGTTTCAAACGGGAAGAAATCAAACAGCGGAGTATATTGAAGTTCGTCTCCACTTTCATTCAAGCTAGGAAAAACATAAAGAAATGGTAGTTCGTAATCCTTGTCGCTTGACAACTTAAAGAAAGCAAGCCTGTTATGTTCTTCGTCATATTGACCATAAATGTATCGCATAGCAATATGATTATCAGGCATCTTTTCTTCTACATATCCTCTAATTTTTCCTGATTTTTTCAGTGCAACGAATCCTTTAAAGTTTGCGGGTAAGCTACTTTTACCATCTTCGAATTTTACCTCAATTCTGAATACTCTCATATAATCCTCCAATGTGTTATATCTATCGGAGGACACAGAACTCCGACTAGATAAATGTAATAACATCAATAATCTAGTGGATTTCCACTCTGTATCAAACTAATTGACTTTTCAATTTTACCACAGAAATGAACATCTTTCAAGATTTATTACAAAAGAAAAAATCAACCAGAGGTAAACTGGTTGATTTTAATCTATGCCCTTATGAACAAATTATATGGAGCAGGTAACGGGAATCGAACCCGTATAGCCAGCTTGGAAGGCTGGAATTCTACCATTGAACTACACCTGCATTTCCTAACGACAGTTATTATTTTACACTATAGTTTTAAATTTGTCAACAAATTTGTTGAATTTTTTTCAAAAAAATTGTATAATCTATATACAATGCTTATTTATCAACTAATTGGCTAATTTACTTTTTTATTTCAAGCCATTTTAGATAAGCTTATGTAAAGTTTTTATTATAACTACTATATAGAAAGGATTATCAATTTTAATTAATTGATTAAGAATTATGAAAACATTAATAATTGATTATAAAGATGAAGGAAAAAAAATCAGTACATATTTAACAAGCATATACCCTAACTTAAATGTAAATCATGTATACAAAGCATTACGAAAAAAGGATATTAAATTAAATGGAAAAAGAATTTCTTCAAATGAAGTTCTTCATTATAATGATGAACTTCAAGTATACATCACTGACTCAATATTAAATGGAATAAAATTAAATATTGAAATACCTACTATTTATGAAGATGACAATATCGCAATTTTCAATAAACCAGTAGATCTTGAAGTTACAGGAGATAATTCTTTATCTTCTATTTTAAAGCAAAAATACTCATATATTGAGCCTTGTCACAGAATTGATAGAAATACAATCGGATTAGTGCTATTTGCTAAAAATCCTGAATCACTTGAAATTCTGCTTGACAAATTCAAAAATTTTGAAATAGAAAAGCATTATGTTGCTTGTTGCTATGGCATTCCTAAAATCACATCAAAAACATTAAATGCTTATTTATTTAAAGATAGCAAAAAATCATTAGTATACATTTCAGATGAGCCTAAAAAAGGATATTCAAAAATCACAACTTCATATAAGCTACTAAAAAGTAACCCAGACAAAAAACTATCTTTATTAGATGTAACATTACATACAGGTAAAACTCATCAAATAAGAGCGCATTTGGCACATAGCTCATTACCTATTCTAGGAGATGGAAAATACGGCTCTTACGAAATCAATAAAAGATTTAAAGTATATACGCAATGTTTATGTAGCTACAGTATATCTTTTAATTTTACCAGTGATTCAGGAATTTTAAACTACTTAAACCATTCATCTTTTACATTAAAAAAATTGCCTTATGAAGATTTATTGTAATAAAATTTAGCATTACGCTAAATTTTATTATTTATGAAAGGATTTTATATTATGTCAAGTTTTGTTTTAAAACTTATAGCTATCATTTCAATGTTTCTTGACCATTCATCTGATGCACTAATTGGTCATTTGTCAGTACTAAATATTATTGGAAGACTCGCCTTTCCCATATTTGCATTTCAATTAGCCATTGGATATACACATACTCACGATATTTCAAAATATGCTAAACGATTAGCACTCTTTGCATTCATATCTCAGATACCACTTAGCATTTTTACATATTTTATATTTGGCACAGCTATATATTTAAATATATTTTTCACATTATTATTTGGGCTTATTTCATTATTGATTTATGATAAAGTCCAATCCAAACCAATAAAATGTATAGCCATTATTATACTTACACTAATAGCTGAATATTTACATTTTGATTATGGCGCTTGGGGAGTTTTGCTAATATTGTATATTTATCTATTCTGCCCTATATTCAAGAGCAAAAATAATGCTGGTTTATTCCTTGTAGGATTTTTAGCACTTTGTATATTAAAATATATACCTAATTTTAATATTACTCCACTAAATTGGTTAATTGCTGAAATATTATTTACATTTTTGCCATCAATTCTTATGTTATTATACAATGGAAAAAAAGGACCATCACTAAAATATATTTTTTACATATTTTATCCATTGCACATTGCAGTATTAGATATCATTTTCTACATCATACACTAATGCATCATTTATGCCATTAGAGATTATTTCTCTCATATTATCGACAAGTTCATCTATCTCTTTTGGCATAACTGCAAGATTATATTTGCATGGATCTAACACCATTTTTATTAATGTATATTTCTCCTGATAAGTTGAATCTTTTAAAAATGCAAATTCATCAAATTTATCAACTAAAATATCAAATGTATTAGCAACAATTGTGGCAGCCTCAACAACAGTTGGCACACCTATCGCAATAACCGGAACTCCCATAGTTTCCAAACTAATCTCCTTTCTTTTATTATATACTCCTGATCCTGGTATTATCCCAGTATTACAAATCTGAATAGTTTTTAGCAATCTTGATATATTATTTGAAGCTAAAGCATCTATAACTATTATTCCTGAAACTTTAATTTTTTCAACAACACCTTTAATAATTTCTTGAGTCTCAATTCCAGTAGTTCCAAGTACCCCAGGGGCAATAGCACTTACCTCTCTTATGTTCTTCTCTTCATCATTATTCTTCATGTATTCTAGCAAATGACGCGTTATTTTTAAATCTTTAATTACTTTAGGTCCTATCGAATCTGCTGTTGTATCTTCATTTCCCAACCCAACAACAAGTATCGGTCCATTATCATTAATACACTTATTTAATTCTTCTTTTAAAATTTTTTCTGCAAGCTTTATATCTTCTTTAGTCATATTGTCAATATTAGAAATATTTATTGTAATGTATTTTCCAACCTTTTTGTCAATTTTCTTACTACCGTTTTCATTTAAAACATTGACTGTATTAACACTAATGTTATTCGATATTTTATTTTCAGTAGTTTCAATACCATCTATGTCTTTATTGTGTGATTGCGATTTACATATTTCAGTTCTTTCATCTGCAAGGTCTGTCCTAAAATTAGGAATTTGATTATTTTTCATTGTAAAATTCTCCTCAAAAAAAAATTCTCTAAACATATTATGTTTAAAGAATTCTTTTTTATTCCTATCTTAAAAATATCCCCATATTTATATTTTTAGTACTTTTTCGTTCGAAATAAATTCAATAAATTTTTTAATATAGTTTTCAAATTCAATAGATATAGCATTGGAATTTAATTCCCCTGTAATATTAAAATTTTCAAAATTGTACAGTTTTCCATCAATCATGCTTTTATAAGTTTAAGAAGTCCATGTAATAAAAATATACATATTATCATTCATTTTCTTCTCTTTCTTTGCTTAATTCATATATCTCTTTACCAATATATTCATCAAGTTTGTTTTCAAATTCCTTTAAACTGCCTCTATTATTAATAATATTAGCAAAATGGACTGCTGCATTATCATTTATTACTAATTTATTATCTTCATCCACTGCTAGCCTTTTTAAATCAAATGCGCCTGCTTTTCTTTTATTTTCATCTTTTCTTTTTGTTTGCTCTTCTATTTGTTCCCATGTAATTGTCAAATCCGCTTTTCTATCTGAATATGGTGAATCTGTCCTTAATCTTCTATATTCTCTTAAGATTCTATCTTTTAAAGGTGCATCAATATATAGTAATCCCACATTTTTTCCCAGTCTACTATATATAAATTTCATCTCTTCTACTCCATATAAAGTATCCATAACAATAATGTCAGCATCCTCACCTAAATCCTTAGCAGTATCAATATAGTTATCCCAAAATTTTTCAAACTCATATGTTGTTTGTTCCATATACCATTCTTCATAACTCTGCCTCTTATCACTTCTTTCATACATCTCTCTAAATATATTCCTTATCTTTAAATGTTTTACATTATTCGGAAATTTTCTTGTCATATGTATAACGGCTCCACTTTTACCTGATTCTGATGGTCCTGTCACAAATATAAATTTTTGCTTTTTTCCTTGTTTCATATTTTCATCCAAAATTGCCCATCTTTCCATTTATACAAAATCTCCTCAATTATAAAATCCATTTATTTCATAGCTATAATTACATAAATCCTCTAATGAGTATTTCTCTCAATTAATATTTTTTATATTTTATCATTTTTAGTATTTTATGTCAATCTATTGTACGTAGTCAAAATCGTTTTCAACATAATTTAACTTATTTTTCATTGTAAAATTCTCCTCAAAAAAATTCTCTAAACATATTATGTTTAAAGAATTCTTTTTTATTCCTATTAAGCACAGTATCTGCATAATACTGATTCCAGCCCTACATTTATATCAAGATTTCCACTCTTAGAAGCTTCATCAATATACATAAATTCATTTAATAAATTTCGTATTTCATCCTGAGTAAAAAATTTAGCTTGATTCTGATATTTACTTACTAAAAAAGTTTGGTTTGGCTTTAATTTTAAATTTTGAGCGACATTTTGTCCGTTACTTAATTGAACTATATATAACTTTTTAAAATGATTGTACAGCATTACTAAGATCTTCTGTACTGGTTCTTTTGCATAAATCAGGTCATGAAGTACATTAATTGCTTCATGTATATTCTTTTTGCCTAAATTATCAGTTAAATCAAATATAACACTTTCTGATTTTTTTATTGTTAGGCTGTCTATGTCTTCTTTTTTTATTGTTCCACCTTTTCCAGCATATTCAATTAGCTTACGAATTTCATTAATTATATCCTCCATATTAGTTCCGGTACATTCAATAAAATATTGTGCAACATTTTCTTGTATCTGCACGCCATAGGCTGCTGAAATGCTTTTTACTTTAGTAATTAATTGACTTATCTTTTGCTCATTAAATTCCTTAATCATTCCGATCTTCGAAATCGTATTAAATAAAGCATTCTTTTCTACTGAGTCTTCAACAATTATTAGTTCTATACTATCTAAAATTTGTTTGTCCGCATCATTTAAATACTCTGATAATTTATCAGAAATTGCATTCTTTTTCTGCATTAAGTTAGCATTCTTTACTATAATCATTTTTCTTTCATAGCCAAATGCCGGAGTTTCAATATCTGATATAACATTATTTACATTACTTTCATCTATTTGTATATAGTTGATTCCTAGTTGTAATTCTCCAAAACTTTTCTTGGCTTTCTTTACAAATTCGTTTTTTAAATAATTATCTTCGCCATACAATAAGTAAACCATATACGCTCCTTTTTATTATTTTTTTAGTAAAATTCTAAATACTTCGGCTACACTCCATGCTTGTGCAAAAGCACCTTTGCCATTTTTCTTTTTATTTGACTCTTCAGAATCATATAATTCACTTATACTTCCACATGTATTTCCATTTACTAATTCATTTATAAAAGTATTAGCAGTGTTGATTCTAAACTCTGTCAAAGTATTTTCTAAAGCCTTCTTTTGTTTTACATCATTTTCAGCACTAATTACATTTTTCATTGCATTATAGTAAAGTCCAAATAACCATGGCCATGTAGGTCCTTGATGATATGAACTATCTCTCTTAGCAGGTCCACCTTCGTATACTCCTATATATCCTGGTTCACCTTTTGCTAAAGTTCTAAGTCCATATTTATTTAGTAATTTTTGAGTTGTCGTAATTAATATATTTCTTGCAATTTCAGTTTTACAATCTATTACAGGATATGATAAACTTAAACTAAATAATTGATTTGGTCGTACTTTATCATCTTTTTCTACCTGTATAAATGAATATCTATTATCAATAGTTGGTGCTTTAGGATTTTCCTTTTTTACTTCTTTAATTACATCATATAAACATTTTTTATTAGGATTGTAAAAATCTTTTATAAAGGATTTTCTGCATTTATTTGCAAGATACGCATATTCTACTTGTCCTGCAATGTGATTCCATTTTAAATTCAATTTTTGCATTATCCTTAAAGCATTATACCATAAAGCATTTATTTCAACAGCTTTACCATTTCGAGGCGTAACTGGAATATTATTTACTTTTGCATCCATCCAAGTATTCTGAGTCTTATCTGTTCCTGATACGATCAAATAATCTTTTTCATCTAAATAAATATTATTTCCGTCTAAAGTAATTCCATCAATATAATAGTTTATAATTGATTTCATTTGAGCATATAAATTATTTTTTACAAAATCATAATTTCCTGTATACTCCAAATATTTATTAACTGCTTCAAATAACAATAATGAAGCATCCGCACTGTTATATAATGCCTTACCACCATATTCTGAAAATCCATTAGGAACTAAACCTTGTTTTACTTTCTGCATGCTTGTTAAAAGTACCTCTTCTGCAATCTTGAATCTTTTTGATATTAGTAGCAATCCTTCAAAAGCTATTAAGCTATCTCTTCCCCAATCTGAAAACCATGGATATCCCGCAATAATTGTATGCAATTTAGTAGAATCACGATATACAATAAAATTATCAGATGCAACAATATATTTTTTTACAAGATTTTCATACGCTTGCTTATCCAAATAATCACTAGGAAGAGTATTTAACAGACCTGATTCTTTTATTTGTCTATTTATTCTTTGAACTTCAGACTCAATTATTTTACTTCCAGAAAATTTAGTAATATCAGCAAAATCAACTCCATACTTTCCATCTAATGCACATACAAATGTAATCTCTTTATCTTCATTTGGCTTAAGCTCTACCACAAAAGTACCTGGTACAGCATGATTTTCATAAGAATCAAATCCTCTTTCTTGCTCTTTTTGATAGTGCATATTATAAAACATATTTCCCTGGCTTGGAATATAGCTTGAATCTTTTATTCCCATGTTGATTTTATGATTGTTTCCATAATCAATCTGTACTTTATCTTGAGATAAATTCTGACGATATCTAAAACTCGAATTCTTACATATCCCATGATAATCTCTAAAATTAATTACTGGTGTTAAATATAGTTTTGTTCTAGCCTTTTGATTCATAACTCTATATACAACAGCAACTGCATTTCTGCCATATATCATACTAATTGATTTTTCTATAGTAACTTTTTGTACTTTATAAGTATAAACTGGTATTATGTTTTTCTCAAAATTTGTCTGGTATTTGTATCCTTTAGAAATTTCTCCATTAGCATCATTTGTATATAAATTTGTTTTTTTACCATTGATTTCAATACTTTCATCAAGTTTTGATAATATAAGTGTTCTATCTGATGGTGGATTTAATGCAGCAATCAATAATCCATGATACTTTCTAGTATTCATTCCTCCAAAATCTGTTGATGCAGCATATCCTCCTATGCCATTTGTTACAATCCATTCTTTCATTTGATTTCTCCTATAATCTTTTCCTATGTATATTTAAAAATGTGAAATTTTTTCTTTATTTTCTTTATGTGGTATATCGCTTTTTCTTTTTATCCCAATTTTTCCAACAGCCTCAAATAATTTATTTTGAGTAGTTTCCTGTTTTGAAAGTACACTTCCATACTTATCATCAAAGTGCAAATCATAAGCTTTATTTTCTGTAACCATTTTGTTTCTTTTCTTTGCTTTTCTTGATTTCTCGTCACTTTCTTTTATTGACTCAATTCTGTCTTTATATTTTGAGCTAAATTTACTTTGAATTTGTGGATCACGCCTTTCAAATTGTTTCCTTCCAGACTTTTGAAATGCTTTTTCTTTCTTTTCACGCTTATGAATTTCACGTTTTGATTCCTTAAGTTTTGAATTAAGCATCATATATTGACTATCATTTTGCTTATCCTCAAATTTAAGCTCATCACATATAAGTTGAATTATTGTGCTAGCAATAACATCTGAATCATGTCTTATAGAATCTCCATCAATTTTAGATAAATTTCTCTGAATTAGCCTTATTCCTAGTTCTTTTGCCTTGGTTGTGTCAGGCAATACAATATCAGCACCTTTTAAATTATATCTATGTATAAATTCTGGAATTATTTCTCCTGTATCATATATACAATAATTAATTATTCCTTCACCAATATAATCTATTATAGCCTTTATATGATCTGATAATGTATATTCATCAGTTTGTCCCATTTCTGTCATAATATTACTTACATATATTTTAATTGCTTTAGAATCTTTTATAGATTTTGCAATTCCTTTTACAAGTAAATTTGGAATAACATTTGTATATAAACTTCCTGGTCCAATTACAATCGCATCAGCCTCATTAATAGCTTCTATTACTCCTGGAGCAGGACGTGTATTAGTTGGACTTATAAATACTCTATTAATTTTATTAGTAGTTTGACTTACTATTTCAGGTATTCTATCTCTATTTTGTATTACTGTTCCATCTTCAAGTTCTGCACAAATATTAATAGGTTCAAGTGTAACTGGTAAAACCTTTCCAGTCATATTTAATACTGATGTTGAATTTTCTATTGATTTTGCAAAATTTCCATAAATCTTATTCATTGCAAGGAAATAAATATCTCCAAAGGACAATGTATTTAATCTTCCATCTGTAAATTTGCAATCAAGCAAACTTCTCATTTCATCCTCATCATAAGCAAGTGCCATCAAACTTCCTTTAATGTCATCTAAAGGAAGTGTTTGCAATGCTTTTCTTGAATCAGTAGGTGTTTCTCCATAATCTGATACAGTTACAATTGCAGTAATATTATCAGTATAATGTTTCAATCCTCTAAGTACTGTGTCTAAGCCACTTCCACCACCAATAACAACTATTTTAGGACCTTGATTATATATTTTTTTATTAAAGATTAATGTATTAATGTTGTTCTTTTCTTTTCTAGTATCACTTTCTTCAACCATTATCTCTAGCATTCTTTTTTGCATAAATACAAATCCTAATACTATTGATGCAAATCCAAATACGAATGACATTACAACTTGTACAATTTCTTTTATTCCTAATGTATCTGCATCAATTAATTTTGCTATACCATAGCAAGTAAGTACAACTCCAATTAGAATGATTAATATCCATCTCTTCATTTTTGAACTTGATTTAAACCATTTAAAAAAGCCTTTCATTACTGTATATACCTCACTTCTGTTTCTAGTTTTACTCCATATTTTTTGTATATTTCGTTTTTGATAAATTCAATAAGTTCCATCACATCTTTAGTCGATGCTTCTCCTGTATTTACAATAAAACCTGCATGTTTTGGAGAAACCTGTGCTCCGCCTATTGTATATCCTTTTAATCCTGCCTCATCTATTAATTTAGCTGGTATAAAATCTTCTCCTCTTTTAAATATGCTTCCTGCACTTGGCACATTTAATGGTTGTGTCTCAAATCTCTTTTTCTTTATCTCTTGATATCTATTTCCAATAGCAACTTTATCATCTTGTCCCATTATAAGTTCTACTTCTAGTATAACACATTTCATATTTTGAAATATTGAGTGTCTGTATGAAAAACCAATATCTAGATTGGTCAATATCTTAATCTGCAATGTATCTAAATCCATTATCTTTACTTTAGATACAATCTGACTCATCTCTCCTCCAAAAGCTCCTGCATTCATATATACAGCTCCACCAATAGTTCCTGGTATACCTCCTGCAAATTCAAAACCAGTTATTGAATTATTAAAGCATTTATATGCTAAAGCTCCATTTAAGGCTCCTGCTCCGCAAGTCATTTTTACTGCATTTTCATCATTTATATATAATAATTTGCTATCTTCATATTTTTGCTTGTTATTTTTTCCGAAATCCTCATCAATTTCTACATCATTGTTATTGTATCTAATTACCATTCCATCAATGCCATAGTCACTAACCAATATATTAGAACCATTTCCAACAATGATATAAGGTATTCCTTCACTTTTAGCAATCTGAATTGTTTTTTTCAATTTTTCAATAGTATTAACACAAACAAACATGTCTGCTGGACCGCCAACTTTAAAACTTGTATGCTTATACATTGGTTCATTATACTTTATATTCTCTCTTCCGAGTAAATCTTCTAACTCTTTCAAAAAACATAACCTCCGGCTAATTTTTTCAGCTTTATTTTATCATTTATATGTATATTTTACAACAATATTACAAAAATATTTTTTTCCAAAAATGTATTGATACTTTTAGTCTCTTGTATTATCATAGTGTGGTAGCAAAAAAAGGAGAAATAAAATGGGTGACATAAATGTATATTCTGGACCAATGAAATGTGGCAAAACTCAACAAATTCTTAATGAATACAAAAGACAATTAATCGCTGGTAAAAAAGTAAAAATGTTTAAACCAACCATTGATACAAGAGCTGGTCGTGATGTAGTAGCATCTAGAAATGGTATTGATATTCCAGCAACTTCTATTTACAAAATTTCTGATTTAGAAAAATATGATGCAGATGTTTATTGCATTGATGAATTTCAATTTTTAAAAGGAAATGTTAAAACAATCGAAGAAATGGCTAGTGAAGGAAAAAAATTCTTTATTGCTGGTCTTAATTTAACTGCTGAAAAAAAGCCTTTTGGCAAAATGGCTGATTTACTTTGCATTGCAGATAATGTAAATATGTTAACAGCAATATGTGATAATTGCAAAAATGAAAATGCAGTTCTTACATATTATAAAGGCGGAAAAGATACTGACATTGTTATTGGAGATAGACAATATCTAGCTTTATGTAGAAATTGCTATGAGCTTTTAACTAAACAAGATTTAGCTAATAAAAAGAAAGTCGAATAAAAAATAAACCACAAAATCGTGGTTTATTTTTTTAGAAAATTGCAAATATAATTGCTCCAAGTATTATGAACAAATTAACTTGATCTTTAGACAAATCGTCCCATTCAAATTCACTGCTCTTTACTCCTTGTAAAGATGGTGCGTCCACTATACTTATTTTAAAGTTATCAACATTATCATAATTAAACTTTGATTCAAAGTTCATGTTATTTCCATTGCCTAGCTCATCAATTCTTACATATTTAGTACCAACATTTACTCCATGCTTACTAAAGCAATCTATTTTCAAACTTTTATTCTGAATATTGCTTCCTGTTGTATTTTTTATAACACCTTTTATATATCCATTAACATTAGTACATTTTGCCTCAGTTATACTAACTTCTGGACTATTATTTTCTATCTCAATAGAATAATTTCTTGTCAAATAGGTTGATTTTAAAATAAAATATGTACTTATATCTACTAAAACATATACAATTACAAACGCTAAAAAATATTTAAAAAATTTCTTCATATTATTACTCCATAATGTCATCCTCTATTTTATATTTATCTTTAGCTTATTTACATTCTTCTGAATACACCAGCAACTCTACCTAGTATCTTGCAATCAGGTACGATTATCGGATCCATTGTACTATTTTCTGGTTGCAATCTAATATATCCATCTTCTTTATAGAAAGTCTTAACTGTTGCTTCATCATCTATAAGAGCTACAACAATAGTACCATTTTCCGCAGTATTTTGTCTTTTAACTAATATATAGTCACCATCTAATATTCCCGCTTCAATCATACTTTCTCCTCTAACAGTTAACATGAAGCACTCTGAATTTCCAACAAAATCAAGTGGTATAGGAAATGTATCTGTTATATTTTCAACAGCTAATATTGGTTGACCAGCGGTAATCTTACCTATTACAGGAATATTAACCATTTCCTTATTGCTATAATACTGCTTTGTACTTAAAATTCCATCTTTTTCACTTATTACATCATCGCCTTTAGAGTTCTTAAGTAGTCTAAGTGTTCTTCCCTTCTGACTCTCTTTTTTTATAAATCCTCTTTCCTCTAATACTGTTAAATAACCTTGAACAGTTGCCGTTGAATTTAATCCTACAGCTTTACAAATCTCTCTAACAGATGGTGCATATCCTTTATATATAATCTCTTTTTCAATATATTTCAGGATAGCCCTTTCTCTTTTATTTAATCCATTTTCATCTCTCCTAGATTTATTCATAAAAGACCTCCTTATATTCTCTCATTTTCCAATACTATGACAATATTAATATATCATAAATGATTTTGTTTGTCAAACAAAAGTTTGAAAAATTTTTGTTCGGTCTTTAATATGCTATTTTGTTATAAAATCAATGAATTTACGTCTTACTTTTAAATAATTTAACCATTTTATTGTCCAATTTATTTATGTCTCTTGCACATTTAATTAATTCTTTTGATACTTCTTCATTTATTTCTCCATTTGGTTTATATTTTATTTTGTGTTCCAAACTAGCCCAAAAGTCCATTGCTAAGCTCCTTATCTGAACTTCAACTTTTACCTTTATTGCTCTATCTTTAATATAAACAGGAACTTTTAATATCATGTGATAACTAGTATATCCACTTGGCTTTGGATGTGTTACATAATCTTTTTCTTTTATTACTTCTATATCATTAAATTCTCTTAAATATTTCCTTACAGTAAATACATCGCTTTTTAGTGGACAAATCACACGTATTCCAGCAATATCATTCACATTATCAATCATTGCCTTATAGTTTAAACCAACTTTATCTTTTTTCATCTTATTAACAATACTATCAGGCGATTTTATCCTATTCATTATATGATCTATTGAAGTATGTTCATTAAAATATTCATAATCTTTTTGAATAATTTCGATTCTCTTAAGCATTTCTTTAAGAGCTAGTGTATACACATAAATTATATCTCTAAAATTTTCATTTCCTATATCTATAGTTCTTTCTAATATATCTTTGTCAAATATATCATTAATCTCCAAAATTTCTTCATCTTCTGCATTATTTACATTTATATTAACGCTTTCTATTGATTCTAATCTAAAAATAATAATCCCTCCTTATCTAGGAGAGATTATATATTAAAATTGTGTCCATTATGTAACTAATACTTAAATTCTACTCATCTTCTTTTAATCCAGCTATATCTTCTTCTGAAAAATCATAAGTTAATTTTTTATTATATACTCTTTCATAACATTCCTTCTTCTGTTCAAAATCCTTGTTCATCATCTCTTTTTTTGCTTCTTGATAATCTTTATCTTGGTCAGGATATATTGTAGGCAGTATGTGTAATATATATTTTAATCTATTAAATCCATTTTCATCATATTCCCCAGGTATTTCTTTCATTTCAATAAAGCATGATATAATTGGTACATCATTCTTTACTGCAATATGGTATGCTCCAATCTTAAATGGACGAGGTTTTCTATAATTAAACCACATTTCTTCTTCTGGATATATTAATATAAAATGTCTTTTTTTCAAATAATATTCCATAGCAGGCATAAAGCTTTGAGAAATATATTGTTTACTTTGGCTTATTGGAATTGTGCCACAATTATTCATTAAGAAACCGAACTGTCCAGTCATAAATATATTGCTTTCTTCTATTATAATGTCTAATTTATGTTTTTTATGAATTTTATTAGTAAAATACCTTATAACTGTACTATCTTGTGGACTAAAATGATTGCATGTAATAATAGCTCCTGTTCTAATTCCTTTTACATTTTCAAGGCCAACTATTTCAGTATCTCTATTAAAAATCTTAGTATATTCATTAGCAATTTTTGTTGCAATTATTTTTTTTATTTTATTTATTGGTTGCTGCCTCATAACATCAAAGTTAAGTACAGTTTCCATATCAATGTTTGTCGGATCCCCAATTTCAACTTTGCAGTTTAAGTCTCCTCTTTCTGTTGCAGCTTTAATATTTTCAATAACCTTTAATCTATCTTCACTTTTTTTCATTAAATTCCCCTTTAGAATACTTTACATGTTCTCAACTGTATGTAATACATCTATAAATTTTTGAGGCTTTTCTATTATATCTAATGCACGTTTAACCATAATTTCTCCTGCTCCAGCATCACGAGCTTTCTCAGTATCAGTATAATTCTTTAATTTTAATTGTAGTTCTTCAAAATATGGTGTCATATTAGCATATTTCCAAAATTCAGCTGCATAAGGCACATCCTCATATAGCCATGGTTTTCTAAACATATTATAGTGTATTAAATGTAATTCTTGAACCGGAATAGGCTCTCCAAAGTCAGGCATTTTATCCCATGTTTCAGGTATGTATATTACTTTTCCTTTGCAGAATAAATTTAGATAATCTTGGTCAGGAGCTATTGTATCAAGATTGTAATTCATCAATAAATAAACAAATTTTTCTTTTATCTTAGCATCTCTCATAGCCTTTAAATTCATTACTAAAACTCCAGAATTAAAGTATTCTTTTCCATCATTAAGTCCTAGATTTTTAACAACATATTCAACTAATTCAGGGCAGCTATTTGCAACAGCATCTGTTATAGCTCCAACGTAGTTATTTCCAAGTTCTGTGTTATACAATTTAGCAATGTCATCTCTAATTACAATATCTGAATCTAAGTAAAGAGCTTTATCATATTGAGGAAACAATGATGGTATAAACATTCTATAATATATAGTTGGAGAATAGTAATCTCTACATCTTAGTAATAACTCTTCTCCCATATTTTTAGTTATTTCCGTTATGTCAAAAAAATCAACTTTTACATTATATGTTTCCATTTCTTTTATAGCATTTTTTCCTTCATCAGTCATTCCTGTATGTAAAACAATGACCTTATAATTGTTTTCATCACTTACATTCTCCTCTAATGATTTTAAAGCAACTGATAAACATGGTATGTAATTATCATCTGCTGAGAAAAATATTGGTATTTCCTGTTTCATAAAATATTCCTCCTAATTTACACTTTTTCTGCTATTTTATATTTTTTTAAAACTTCTTCTGGTTCTTTTCCAGATTGTATGTCATTATATTGCTCAATTATATCTTCATAATCAAAGATATGATATTTTTCATGAACTTTTTCAACATTCCAAGGCTTAATATTTACAAGATGAAATATTGGTAGCCATCTAATTGTCATGCTAAAATGTCTTATAACTGTATCTTCTTTGCGAGCTTTTTGTTCATTATATTTATCAGGTAAATATAATTTTTCCTTGCAACACCTATATATTGCAGACTGATCAGGCATCATCATCCACTTATTATTGCACATTTCCCTTGCCTTTTCAAAACTTTCAGTTTTTCTAATTCTTTTTAAGTTCATTAGAATTACACCTGAGTTCATGTATTTTTTATTTATTGCCTTTCTACCAATACAGTCTGTTGCAACAGCTAACTCATATTGTGATATGTCTATGTCAAATAACTCTTTTATATCCTTATAACAAATTATATCTGTATCAATATACAATATTTTATCTGGTAATTCTTCAATCACATCGCTAAATAATCGTACAAATATGTATGGCGTATAATGTGTTTTCATATTTTTGCCATGTAACATTTCACTTTTAAATTTTTTTGTTATATCAATTTTTTGAACCTTGCTTAGTTCGTTCTTGGTCTTTACTACTTTATTCAATGTTTCAATCTGTTCATCTGTTATTGGAACAAATCTTTCATCAAGTTCATGAAGATCCATTGTTAACACATATACATTTAACTCTTCATTTGTATTTTTTATAATTGATAAAAGTGACATAAGCATTCCATCGTAAACTTTCCTGTTTCCACATAGCTCTATATTTATCATATCTTTTCCTTTCATTTTTTACTCTGTTTCTTTTATATATTTTATTACCTCAATATTACTATTATTGCTTCTTTCGACCATCTTATTATAAATTTCATTTCTAAGCTTTTCCTTGGCATTTTTTTTGCTTAATGAATTGTCTGGGAAAAATGGTCCATCAATGTATTCAACTATTTTAGGTTCTTTTCTATATTTCCTTTTTTGATACGTAATTGTAACAGAAAATACAGGTGCATCAAATTCAACAGGATACCCGAAAGACGTTGATTTAAAAGGACGTACCTTAGTATAATATGGCCATACATGTGCTTCTGGATATATTGCAATTACATTTTTATTGTTTATTTTCTGCTGTATAGCATTCATAAAATTTCTACTGCTTGCCATATCTCCTGGAATTGGCAACGCACCAAGCATTCTAATAATTGTTTTTAATCCTCTCATTGATACATTTGAAGGGTGTGCAATCACAAATGCTCTTTTTGGAAATCCTACAAATGTAGGTGTCATTACATCAAGCAAGTCCTGAGTATGGTTAATATATAGGAAATATCCAGAATTCTTACACAATTTTAAAATTTCTTTATTTTCAATTTTTAAGCCAAACTTTATCTTACCATATAACCAGCAAGCAGGAGTTAATATTCCTCTATATAAAATTGCTGCTGATAAATTCCATAATAGATTTTTATGAATATATTTATAATTTCCATCAATCTTTATTGGAGTAATATTTTTTCCCTCAAAATCATCATTTAATTCATCATGATAATATATAACTTTATCTTTTTTCATTTTTTCCTCTAATATTCAAATAAAGATTTTACAGATAATTTCTTTTTAGCTGTTTTCTCTTTAGCCATATTTTCAAATTCAATACTAAATTTGTGTATATTATTTCTTACAATTGTTCCTAATACACAATTTATAAATTTCTCAGCAGAATTTTTAGCTACATTTTCATCTTCATTTTTTTCTGATATATATATTGAAGTAATTATCTCAGATAATTTATCTAGCAATTCGTTTGCACGCAAAGTTAACTGATTATTGTACAAAGCTTGTGAAATAACATCTATTAGTATTCTGGATGTTTTCTCATCTTGCCTGATTAATTCATCAAAAAAATCTTCTGCTGTTTCTATTTTTTTATCTGAACTATCAATACATTCCCTTAAGCTTAATATCAAGCATTCTATTGTTTCATCAACAACTTCCATAATAAGAGCATCTTTTGTTTTATAATAATATGTAAGTTGTCCAACAGCCACATCAGCTCTTTTAGCAATATCCCTTGTTGAAACTGATGCATATCCTTTTTCAGATAATAATTCGAAAGTTGCTTTTTTTAGTTTTTCTTTTGCTGTTACTTTTATTTTCTTATTTTTCTTTTTAGGTAGTAATCGCATCTTTTCCTCCAAGTTTATATATAATTCGACTTTATGTGAATTAAATCTACTTTTATAATCCCTTTCTTTCTATATTTTAATACAATTGTACTAAAAAAGCAATATAATTTTGTATTTTTTAATACAAGTGTACTAATTGGTCAGTTAAAGAAATTATTATTAAAGAATTTGGCGTTAAAAAAAATCGCTCCCTTTAAATCGGGGAGCGATTGGAGTTCTCATTGCCAAGCTTTATAGAATACTTGGTTTCCAATTTGAACTTTCACGGCAATGGCTGCTCTATCAGCCAATGCACTTTCGGAGCAGTACTTCGGGCTGTAAAAGAATACCGGTCCGCCGCTTGCATACGTTTCCACTGAGAGTCCCATCTGGTTAGCTGTATCAGCCAAAGCCTCTTCTACAACTGTGGTTTTACCATTTACTACATTTCCAACTGCTTCTTTAGTAACATCGTTAATGTCACTCATTCTTACATCTCTATAACCATCAGAGAAATTAGCATACGCTTGTCCATTCTTTACAGTTGAAAACTGTCCTCTTGCAGTAGCAACAGTCATAATATTATTCATATCATGACCAGCCCTGTTCCAGATGCACTGTGCCACTGCTTCTTGTTCATCCAGTCCACAATTACCAGACTCAGCAGCTACAAGTTTAAGAAACATATCGTAATTCGAGTCATAACTTGTAGGCTCTGCAATTACTTCAGCGTCCTTAGCATCTTCAGTAGTTTTAGCATTTTCGCCTATTGGTGCAACTTCATCCTCATTGTCAAAATTTTCTCTTATTGTCATTACATGTTCGCTCTCTCCAGTTATTTCTTTAGTAGCACCTACAACATTTACCGTAACCATATAGCTACTACGTTCTTGACGATCCTGAGCTACCTCATAAGTGCCAGTTTCTTTTGCACTGTTGGTAGTACTCTCTGTTTCATGAGCAGTTTGAACCTGTTTTGGAAACATATACGGCAATGTGATCATCAAGCTGATAATAACTCCAACAATTAATGCAAACCCAAGTCTCCAATCTTTCTTTACTTCCTTAGCAAGATCCCGCCAGAAGTGTACCGTGTTGTTCAAAATTTTTTCAATGTGCATTTCCATGATGTATTACTCCTTTTTTGTTCCGTATAATACTTTATATTATATCACATTATGTAAATTAATGCAAATTAGTCTTCCCATTCCATTTCATAATTTCCTATTTTTACAGTATCTCCATCATGGATTCCTGCTTTCTTTAAAGCTTTATCAAGTCCTAATTCATTTAGTTTTCTGTGTAGGAAAAATAATGATTCATAATCAGTAATATTAACTTTTCTAATTATTCTATCAACTTCTTCTCCTTTTACAATCCATACACCTTTTTCTTTGCTAATTGCAAACGGTTCTTTCTTAGTCTCTAGTCTGTAAACCTTTTCTCCTTCACTTGGAGTCGCTACATCAATTAAATCTTCTTTAGGTAATTCTTTCAAAGTCTTAGACACATAATTCATAAGCTCTTCTACTCCTTCACCAGTAGCAGCTGATATTTTAAATATCTTTTGACCGTTTTTTTCAGCTATATCAGCTAACTTTTTATAATTATCATCATCTTGAGCAATATCAGATTTATTAGCAACTATTATTTGAGTTCTATGAGATAATTTCTCACTATAATCTTTTAGTTCATCATTAATTACTTGATAATCTTTTACAGGATCTCTTCCTTCTGTTCCAGAAACATCAATAAAGTGTAGCAATAAACGTGTCCTTTCAATATGTCTTAAGAACTGGATTCCTAGTCCAACTCCATCGCTTGCTCCTTCTATAATTCCCGGAATATCAGCAATTACGAAACTATCTCCATATTTTGAAGTTACAACTCCAAGGTTTGGCTCAATTGTTGTAAAATGATAATTTGCAATCTTAGGAGTTGCTGATGTTACTTTTGACAAAAATGTTGATTTTCCTACATTAGGAAATCCTATAAGTCCCACATCAGCTAATAATTTTAATTCTAGCACAAGTTCTTTTTCTTCACCTGGTTCTCCATCTTGTGCAAAACGAGGTGCTTGTCTAGTCGCTGTTGCGAAATGTGAATTGCCAAGACCTCCTCTTCCACCTTTTAAAATTAAAGCTTCTTGTCCAGGTGTAGAAAGATCAGCTAATACTTGATTAGTTTCCGCATCTTTTATAACAGTTCCTATTGGTACTGGTATATATAAGTCTTCTGCACTTTTTCCATATTTCCTTGCACCTTGACCATTCTCACCATTTTCAGCTTTAAATTTCTTTTTAAATCTAAATTCAATTAATGTATTTGCATCTGGATCAACTTTAAAATAAACGTCTCCGCCTCTTCCTCCATCTCCTCCATCAGGTCCGCCAGCCGCAACATATTTTTCATGTCTAAATGATATTGCACCATTTCCACCTTTTCCAGCTTGTGCATATATTTTTACATAGTCTGTAAACATATCATTCTCCTTTTATTAATAATCTAATTTCATTGACTTCTTAACTTTTTCCATTGTTTGCTTTGCTATTTCTCTTGCATGTTTTGTTCCTGACATTAATATATCCATTACCTCATTTGGTCTTTCTTCATAATAATGTCTTTTATCTCTTATAGGCTCTAAAGTATTATTTACACTTTCAATTAATTGCTTCTTGCATGAAACACATCCTCTTTTTCCAGCTTTACATTCTTCACAAATATTATGGCACTCATCACTTGTGCTAAATAATTTATGATAATAATAAACCATACATATATCTGGATTACCCGGATCATCTTTCTTAATTCTAGCTGGATCTGTTACTGCAGACATTACTTTTGCTTTTATTGTATCAAAATCATCTGATAAATACAAAGCATTTCCAAGGGATTTACCCATTTTCTCATTTCCATCAAGACCTTTTATACGAGCATTACTGCTTAATACTGCTTTAGGCTCTTTTAAAGTATCTCCATAAATAGAATTAAATTTTCTAACAATTTCTCTGCATTGTTCAATCAAAGGTAATTGATCCTCTCCAACTGGAACTATTTCCGCTTCAAAAGCAGTAATATCAGCAGCCTGACTAACTGGATATCCTAAAAATCCATAAGTTACACTTTCACCAAATAAATCCTTTTTTTGTGCAATTTCTGTTTTCACTGTTGGATTTCTCTGTAGTCTTGCTATTGTTACAAGATTTGAATAAAATACTGTTAATTCAGCTATTTCTGGAACCATTGATTGCAATAGAAATGTTACCTTATTAGGATCTATTCCAACAGCAAGTTCATCCATCAAAATTTGAGTTACATTCTGTTTTACTTTATCTGGATTATTAAAATTATCAGTTAAAGCTTGTACATCTGCAACTTCAATAAATGTTTCAAATTGATCTTGCAATTTTACTCTACTCTTTAGAGAACCAAAGTAATGCCCAATATGTAATCTTCCTGTAGGTCTATCACCTGTAAGTATTCTCTTACTTTTATCAGGCAGAACGTCTTCAATCATTATTTTTTCATCATTACCTTCCATATATGTACCTCCGTTATTATTGTTTGCAAACTGTTAATTCTATAAGCAAATCTTTGTTATCATCATCTGCGGCTTTGTTTTTTCGTATCGCACCACATTTATCACATTTATATATAATTACATATCCTTTTTTGTTATCTAGCTCAACCTGAATAGGTCTTAATATGCCATGACAAGTTTCGCTCCTGTCACCTGGCATATTATCAACATGTTTTGAGCATAAGCAATGTGGGCAGTGGTCTCTTGAAGTATATCCTAATTTTTCAACTTGTACATTACAATTTTCACATACAAAACTTTCATCTCTTTTAGTAAAATTCTTCATATTCTGCTCCTTTCATTACATCGCTTAATATCCAAATACACTACCTCCTATAAATTCACGTAATAATGAATTATTAGGTATTGGACTTTCATCTTCAATTTGATCAAAATACTCTAAGAAAGATATTATACGTTTAGCCTCTGAGTATTCCTTTTCAGTATCTTTTATTTCTCTTAAAAGTGGTAAAGCATGCTTTGCAAGTACTGGCAATTCATACACTAGTGAGCTATTAAACATAGCATCAGCCTCTTCTTGATAAGGGAATATATTTTTGTCTTCTCCTGCGTTTACTGATGGCCATCTCTTTAATGTGTCTAAAGCAGAATATCCTCTAAAATTATAGTCTCTTACCATTCTACGAACTAATCTTGTATCAGTTGTTGATATTCTATTAAAGTAGTCAATATTTAATACCGTTAAATCACTTATATAAATTTTAAATTTATTTTCTGCTGGTATACTTTCTGTTAATCTATCATTTAAGCAATGTATTCCTTCTATTACAAGAATTTCATCATCTGCTAAGTGAAGTTCTTTTCCTAAATATTTTTTTGTTCCTTCTTTGAAATCAAAAGTAGGCATTTGAACAGTTTCACCATTTATTAATTTTGTTAGATGTTCATTAAATAACTCTAAGTCTAATGCTTCAATTGTTTCAAAATCATAATCTCCATTCTCATCTCTAGGAGTCATTGGTCTTTCTACAAAATAGTCATCAGTTCCAATTGTTACAGGCTTTAGTCCATTTACCTTTAATTGAATCCCTAGTCTTTTTGCAAAAGTTGTTTTTCCTGATGATGATGGTCCTGCTATTAATACCATTTTTATTCCTGGCCTTTTAGCAATCTTATCAGCCATTTCTGCAATTTTCTTTTCATTTAAAGCTTCTGAAGTTAGAATAAGATCCTTACCTCCATCTTTAGCTATTGCATTATTTACATGATAAATTGTTTGTACATGCATTAAACTGTTAATATCCTCATATTCCTTCAATGTTGCTAAAAACTTTTTACTTTCCTTAAATTCTCCTAATTCTTCTGGATTTTTTCTATTAGGATATCTAACGATAAATCCTGTTTTATATTTTTCAATATCAAATATATCAATAAATCCAGTGCTTATAGGCATTACACCATAAAAATAATTATAATAATCTTGGCAATAATATAATGTAACTGTATCTTTTTCATCATTGCTTAATTGTAATATTCCTCTAAGTGTTTTCTCTCTATCATAAAACTCCTTAGCCTCAGATTTTGTCATCATTTTCTTTGTTATATGCAAGTCTTTTTCAACATATTCATGCATTTTGTTTCTTACATTATCAATCATTTCGTCTGTAAGTTCCATATTCTTTAATTCACAAAACATAGCATTTGATAGTTGGAAATTTACACTTAATTGTGAATTTGGATATAACTCATTAAATGCCATACATGCTAAGAACAAAGCTCCTCTAATATATACAAGCATACCATCTTTACTTGTTAAATCCAAAAGCTCTACACTATCGCCTTCTTTTATTTCATATTCTAATGATTTTACTTCATTATTGCATTTGCATGCTATAACATGTTTAGGAAATATACGTAAGTTTTCTTTAAACATCTCTGCTACACAAGTTACTCCTGCTGGTAACCCTACTTCTTTTCCTTGATAATATATTTTCATAAGTATTCTCCTTTACATCATTTTTTCTTTAATTTTAGATAAAATATTTAAAGCATCAATCGGTGTGATTTCATCTAATTTAATCTTATCTAATTCATGTGCAATTTCAGCAAGTTTATAATTATACATGCTTAATTGTCCTTGATCTTCTTGTTTATTACTTTTTGGCTCTTCTTTTAATGCACTCTTTCTTTCCAAGCTTCTTAAAATTTCATTTGCTCTCTTAGTTACTTCTTTAGGAACTCCTGCTAATTTAGCGACATGCACACCATAGCTTTCATCTGTTCCTCCAGGAAGTATTTTTCTAAGGAATATAACATCTTCTCCTCTTTCTTTTACAGCAACATGATAATTTTTAGTTCCTTCTAACATTCCTTCCAAGCTTGTTAATTCATGATAATGTGTTGCAAATAATGTTTTTGCCTTTATTTTAGTAATATATTCTGCAACAGCCCATGCAATTGACATTCCATCATACGTAGATGTTCCTCTTCCTATTTCATCTAAAATAACTAAGCTTTTGCTTGTTGCATTATTTAGAATAGTTGCAACCTCCATCATTTCAACCATAAACGTACTTTCACCCATACTTAAATCATCTGATGCTCCAACTCTTGTAAAGATTTTGTCAACTACGCCTATTCTAGCAGATGTAGCCGGTACAAAACTTCCTATTTGAGCCATAAGTGTAATTAAAGCTACTTGCCTCATATACGTTGATTTACCAGCCATATTAGGTCCCGTAATTATATTTAATCTATTTTCAGTAGCATCTAAGTATGCATCATTTTGAACAAATGCACCAGCATGTAATATCTTTTCTACTACTGGATGACGACCTTCTTTTATATCTATTACATCTGAATTATCAACAACTGGCATACAATAATTTTGATCTTTTGCAACAATTGCTAATGAGCAAAGTACATCAACTTTAGCAACTATACTAGCTGCTGTTTGTAATCTTTTTGCATTTTCTTCAATTTGATCTCTTATTTTTGCAAATGTGTCATATTCAAGATTTACAATTCTTTCCTGTGCCCCAACAATCTGATTTTCCATATTCTTAAGCTCTTCTGTTATATATCTTTCACCAGTTGTTAAAGTTTGCTTTCTTATATATCTATCTGTTGGAACCATTTTTACAAAAGATTTACTAACTTCAATATAATAGCCAAATATTTTATTATATCCAATTTTCAAATTTTTAATTCCAGTTAGCTCTTTTTCCTTAGCTTCAATATCAAGTAGCCATTTCTTTCCGTTAGTAGTTAAGTCAATAAGTTCATCAATTTGTTCATCATATCCTTTTTTTATTAATCCACCTTCTTTTACCGACATTGGCGGATCATCAACTATTGCAATATTTATCAAATTAAATATGTCATCTAAAGTATCTAATGCTCTATACATTGTACTTAGCATATTAGAATTTGCTCTAGAAAGTGTATCTTTTAATTCAGGCAACTGTGATACAGAATTTTTTAGTGAAATCAAATCTCTCGCATTAGCTGTGCCATACGAAATCTTACCTGCTAATCTTTCTATATCATATACATTTTTCAAAGAATTTATAACATCGTCTCTTAGAATATCATTTTCCTTTAATTCTTTTACTGCTCCAAGTCTATTCTGTATATCATTTACATCCACCAAAGGGTCGCTTATCCATCTTCTTAAAAGTCTTCCCCCCATAGAGGTTGATGTTTTATCAAGCACCCATAGTAGAGTCCCTTTTTTTGATTTATCTCTAAGCTTTTCTGTAAGTTCAAGGTTTCTTCGTGCATTTATATCTAAAGCCATATATTTAGTAGCTTCATATATTGTTATTTTATTTAAATTATCAGGTCTTTCCTTTTGAGTATCTTCAATATAATTCATTAAACCATTTATAGCTGATATTACAAATAAATGCTTGTCAAAATCTTTGTATTCATTTCCATCTTTATCTACAACATCAAATGTAGACTTTATATTTTTTGATTCTTGTGAGAAAACTTCTTCATTTTCCTTAGAAATATATGTATTAAATCTTTGTTTAATCTCATTCACTTCTTCTGTTGAATCAGCAAGCATTTGATTAATTACAAGTTCTGATGGATTGTATCTAGATATTTCATCTAATAATTTTGCGAAATTATTATCTTCTTTTATTTCTGTTGCATAAAAATCACCTGTCGAAATGTCACAGATTGCAACACCAAAATAAATTCCTTCTTTATAAATGCTCATAATATAATTATTTTTTTTCTCTTCAAGCAAGCTACCATCAACAATGGTTCCTGGTGTTATAACCTTTATAACATCACGTTTTACTATTCCCTTAGCTTGTTTTGGATCTTCTAGCTGTTCACATATAGCAACTTTGTAGCCTTTTTCAACTAATTTGCAAATATATCCTTCTGCTGCATGATATGGAATTCCACACATTGGAGCTCTTTCTTCTTGACCACAATCTTTTCCTGTAAGAGTTAACTCTAACTCTCTTGAAACACGTAATGCATCATCAAAAAACATTTCATAAAAGTCTCCTAATCGATAAAATAATATACTATCAGGATATTTTCTTCTAGTTGATATGTAATGCTGCATCATAGGTGAAAATTTATTTATATCCAAATCTTTTAGTGCATTTTCTAATTCATTTTCTGCCATTATTATGAGTCATCTCCTTGTTCATTCATTGTTTCAATTTATGTAAACTTAAAATGTAAGTCATTACGACTTACATTTTATCACATTTTCCCTTTAAATACCACATATGTTCTGAAACAATTTCCATGCTTATTAGCTTTCCTATTAGATCATCTGGTCCTTCAAAATTTACAACTTTGTTAGATTCTGTTCTACCGGTTAGCATATCCTTATTGTTTTTACTTTTTCCCTCAACAAGTACATATTGCTTTGTTCCAACATATTCTTTGTTTTTTCTCTCGATTATTTCTTCTGCTAATTTCTTTAATCTATCAAATCTTTTATGTTTTATCTCTTCTGGAACTTGGTCATCCATTTTATCAGCAGGAGTTCCCAGTCTTCTAGAATAAATAAACATATAAACTTGGTCAAAATCAACTTTTCTAACAACATCTAATGTATCTTCAAAGTCTTCCTCTGTTTCACCTGGAAATCCAACTATTATATCTGTTGAAAATGTCACATCTGGTATCTCTTCTTTTATTTTTCTAGCTAATTCTAAATATTGTTCTTTACTGTATTTTCTATTCATTCTTCTTAATACTTCTGTGCTTCCTGACTGAAGTGGTAAATGAATCAGTTTACATATATGCTTTCCATTTTTTATAGCATCTATTACATCGTCAGTAAAATCTTTTGGATGTGGTGAAATGAATCTAATTCTCTCTATTCCTTCTATTTCATCTAAAGCTTGTAATAATGTTGCAAATGAATTTACGACCGTTTCTTTGCCTTGAACTACAACTCTAAAATCAACGTCTTCGCCTTTTTGTTTCTGGCTTACTAAATATGAATTAACATTTTGTCCTAACAGAGTAACTTCCTTATATCCTTGTGTAGCAAGGCTTTCTACTTCATTAATTATATCTTGTGGATTTCTACTTCTTTCTCTTCCACGAACATAAGGAACTATACAATATGTGCAAAAATTATTACATCCATTCATTATAGCAACAGAAGCTTTTATTTTGTCCTCTCTTTCAACAGGAACCCCTTCATATACTAATCCATCTATATCTAATATATCTTCAATTTTCTTTTTCTCAATTAAAGCCTTATACAAGTCTTTAGGAAATTGCTCCAAAGTATGAGGGCCAAATATTATATCTACAAAAGGATAACTTGCATTTAGCTTTTCTACAATATGTTTTTCTTGCATCATACAACCACCAATAGCA
>ULMM01041394.1_pt1 | contig 127832 bp, 162 predicted proteins | sample 1951661 | NCBI WGS metagenome assembly ULMM01 (sample SAMEA4835551, study PRJEB28245) | human gut metagenome | biome: gut microbiome; material: fecal sample | place: Denmark | collected 2008 | reverse complement strand
CCCCCCCCAATCAATCTTTTACCTATTACACTTCCAGCTGATGTAATAGGACTAAATATATTACCGTTTTCATCTTTTATATACTTACCATTTACTTGACTCATAATTTTCTCCTTTCAAATATAATAATTAATAAATACCTGTTACTACTATACCAACTTTTGATATACTATCATTTCTTTCTATAGATACATTACCAGCATTATTTGAATATACAAATAATCTAATTTTTTCTCCTCCATGCAATTCAACAAATGGATTGCAAACATATATATTTGAAACAGGAACATCATATGTTGTTGTGATATAAGCTTCAGCTGAAATATTTTCATTTGAAGCATCTATTGCAATACCTAAATACACTTCTCTTGCAATAGAAGAAGAAATTGTAGCAAATGCTTCTATTTTTGCATATAAAGTTCCTATTCCTGCCTTAACACCAATTGATTGACCATCTCCATTGTTTACTAAAAATCTATTATAAGGATATGCCCAATAATTAGAAGTAGTAACAACTTGTTTTGCAAATCCTCCTTGTAAATTATAAATTAAATTATTTCCTAAACTTGTTAAACTTGCATATTCTAATTTATTGCTTATAGGTTGCCCCTCCCCCGTTACTACAGTAAAGGGACTTACAATAGGTGAAAAAACTTGATTATCTTCATCTTTTAAATATTTTCCTTTAATTGTTGACATCTAAATCTCCTCCTAATATTTAAATCCATATATTTTATACGGAACTAATAAATTATTATTTATTTCATTCGAAAAACCATTAGTATATACATTAACTTCAGTTAAATAACATGAATCAAAGGCTATACTATTCACATTTGAATTATCAAGTATTCTATTCCAAGTTCTTATTGTATCTCCAGATCTATCAGAATAGTTTAAATCAGAACTTGTACCTTTTTCTAAAAAATATGAAAATCTACGATTTATTGTAGAACTATTATTTCTTATAACTTGTATTATTATATAATCAAAATCTGTTGTATTAAGATTTATTGTTTTAGCTTCAAATAAAGCTGTTGGATTAGAATTTATCCAAATTTGTTTGGGGCGCCAAGCCCCCCCCACTCATTATACAATCAATATGAGTGATAGGACTAAAAATATTATTGTTTTCATCTCTTAAATATTTTCCATTAACATTACTCATTAAAGTAGCTCCCTTCTATATTAATATAACTTGTTCATACAATCTACAATTAACTTTATATAATTTCTACCATTCTCACTAGCATTATTTGGTAAAGCAGTAATAACTTCAATTTTAACTTTATTATCTCCACTTAATTCATATATATTTTGATTAAATTTTACATTACTTCTATCTGTATCAAATATCGCCCAATTATTAACACTCGTTTGTATACCTAATACTGTATTATAAACAATATCAAATATATCTTTATATATAATATCATCAATATTAACAGTTACATTTCCACTTGATAAAGGATTTATTGGATATACATTATATAATCTAATACTCCAATTTCTCATTCTATTAAAATGATCAGCTAATATTAAATCACCTTTATTAACACTAAAAGATATAGATGATTGACTTAGATTTACCAAATCTGACCATTCTGACCATACAGGCTGATAATAATTTTTTTGAACTCTAACTTGCATACTATATAAAGTTGTAATTGGAAATCCCGTGACTAATGATGGATTAATACAAATTCTTGATTTATAGCCTAAATTAGATGTACTAAATGCTTTATCCTCTATTACAGCTTCACTTGTCATATTTTCAGTATTACCTTTAAAAGCAAATACAAAATTATTATTAATACGAACTTCAATATTTCTATAATTATAACTATTCAAAATATCCTCATTATAAGTATCATAATCAGTATCTTCAGGTAATTCAAATAATATTCTGAAATTTGGATTATGCCATTGTGTATTATTAATAGGATAAGAAATAACAGGTTTATGTAATCTTCCTAAAGGCAATATAAATGGATAATCTAATGCAGGTCCTTCAGCTTTACCTGAATTATCTGGTTTATTATAAAATGCCGTTATAGATATATAATTCAAAATACCTCTTTTTAATTCTTTAGCTATATCAAAAATCCTATTTGCTGTTAAATTTGATGTATTAACTTCAAAGGTTTTAAATAATTTAGTCTTTGCTTTATCTTCATATATTCTTATAATATAACCATCTATAACCCCTCCATCTGCATTTGAAGGATATGTCCATTGAACATAAACATTAGGTACATCATCAATATATACATTACTTCCAGCAGATATAGAATTACCTGTACTATTATTCTCTCTATATATTAAAGATACAGGAGAATTATTTATATTAGTATCATTATCAGGTCTATATTTAGGTCTAAACTGTACAGATATATTTTGTTGAAGAACAGTACTATCAACACTTGAAGATGGATTATTTCTTTTAATAGAAATAACAGTATCTACTTTATCTTGACTTCTTTGAGCTACACTAAAATGATTATCTATAATTGTTTTATTTAATGTTTGAGTTTCATTTACTAAAGCATTATTTTCTGATTGTGTAGGATTATTATTAGAACTTTGAAACCAAACATTATCTGTATTAAATTTTAAATATGTTATAAAATTATTTTCTCCTGTATAATTTCCTATATAATTATTCCATCTTTTGGCATTTGTTTGCCAAGTTAAAGTTGTATTTCCAGTTCCTGAAAAATTAAGATTATTTAAACTAAAAGAAGATATTAAAGGAGTTCTATATGTATATAAAGTAATAGAAGTACTAGCTGTCCAATCTCTTCTTTGAGTATGTTGTCTATATGCTTGAAAAGAATAAGAAGAACCATCGCTAACACCTTTTTGATTAGGATAAAATCCATAAGTACCACCACTATTACCTATATCCCAATCTTCTCTATTTCCATTTACAATAACCCATGTATCTGTATCAGTATTATCTCCTGAGGCATTTCCATCTATCCACATTTCTCTTCTAGTATCATATCTAGATATAATATAACTTGTACTACAACCAATTGTAGGTTGTTTATATGGATTATAAGGTAATTCTGATATAGGAATACTAGCTAATAATGTATCAGCCCAACCTTTATCACAATATAAAGCAGAACTTCCTTTAGAACCAAATCTACAGTTTATATATACATTACCATTACCATTTGTCCATGAAGTTGAAAAAGATACATTAAAAGGTTTTCCATTATACATATTTTCAACATTACCATGAATTTGTGAATTATCAATACTATTAAATGAAGCAGATAAACCATGTCCACTATAAGCTTCACCATATGAGCCTCCATAAGGCATATATATATTACCTGATACAGATACTGTAACAGATGCATCTGATTCAGAATTTCTTGTGATACTAACAGTTCCTGTAAAATTCATTGTAGGTCCAGCATGTATTTGAACATTACTAACATATCTAGATGCAGTTGCCATTATTTATCTCCTTTCTTATAATAATAAAAGCTGGTATTTTTATTTACCAGCTTTATTAAATAATTATTTTTCACTTGTTTCTTCTTGCTCTGTTGCTTCTGGTAATTCTTCAATTACTGTGTTATTTTCAATTGTTTCTTGATCTGTATTTGTAATTCCTTGTTTTAAACCATATACAGCAGATTCAATTAACATGTTTAACTCTGATTCAGATATTGTTATACCTTTTTCATTTAATATAGTAGATGCTTGAGTTAAAGCTTTTTGTAATTTTTCAGGACCATCTAATTCTTTATATACTTGTTGAGCCCATCTAACTACACTATCTACAACAGTTTGAACCGTTTCATTTTGAACTTTCTCGTTGTAAGTTTTCTTAATTTTATTACCTATTACACCTAATATAACAGCTATAATTGATGCAATAGCAGGTAATAAAATATCTAAACATTGATTTAAAATATCTAACCAGCTCATATATTATACCTCCTTCATTAATAAAAAATTAGTAGATGATTATATTCATCTACTAATATTTTACATTAATTTATTTCTTTTTGTTTTAATATCCTATAACTATAAAATTAACATAAAAGCCTTGTACTCTAACATTACTAAATAATCGCACCCAATTATTATTAGATGCACTAATTCCTACATAATCAGCACCTGCACCATATTCAAAACATGCCATAGGCATATTAAATACTTTATATCTACAATTTTCTGGATAATTAACAGTAAATACATATTTAGTTGAAGCAGCATCAGGTGTAAAATCCATACTATGAGCTCTTCCCCAATGTATTAATAATCCATTAGGTAAATAGCAATATCCATTTGATTGACTTTGAGATCCTACAAAATCTGCTATACTATTTCCTTGAGGTCCTATAACAGATTGAGTACTTGTAATAGGACTAAATACATTATTATTTTCATCTTTTAAATATTTTGCTTGTACAGACATAAAAATACTCCTTTCTATATTGGGAGTATTCATAAAATATACTCCCCCCCCCAAGCATTTATATAATATACTTGAGAGAGGTTTGTAATTCATTTTAAATTAAAATTTAATAAACTTTTCTATTAAATTAAACATCTTATATTGATTTATCTAAAAATTGTTTTATTTTTGATTTTAACAAAGATTTAAAGTATTTATTATCTTTCTTCTTCTAATTCTTGTATAAAATCTAATTCATCTTCAATAAATTGTCTTGTTTCTCTTTTTACTTTAGCTCTATTAAATTTTTTACGTTTTTCATAATCTTCTTTTGTATTATCATATGCAGGTATTGTTATACAATCTTCTCCTATATCAAAATCTAAATCTATTTGAATTGGTTGTTTAATATCTATACCTTTTTGAGAGGGTATCAATGTACCTATAGACATTTTATAGTTTCTAATCATATCATTTATAATTTCTTCTTGATCTCTAGGTAGAGAATGCATATATCTATGAGCTAATTCATTAATAATAGAACCATTTTCATCATTTGTTTTTCCACCTTCAGATCTATGTTTTAAATGATGATATGTCATATTACCTTCTAATTGTTGTATCTTTTTACCTGTATATCTAGTTTCTCTTAAAAACATTTTATAAGTTTTTATTACTCTTAAAGCTTCTACTTGTTCTTCTATATGTGCTTTTTTGAACATACATCCTTTTCCGTATGTTCTTTCTAAAGATCTTCTACCTTTTGTATTATCACTCATATAAACACTTCTTTCTTTTGAAGTTACAATAAAAATTATCTTAAACCATATAACTTATATAAATAACGATCTGCATGTACACTATTTATATGAAGGAAAATAAATAATGATTTTTATTAGTTAATTATTTTCATATATACTTTCCCATCTTCACTAGGTTTTGTAGCTTTACCAATTACAAATCTATCTAATGTGTTTGTTACTTCCACAGTACCATCAGACATTACTCTTAATAAATTACCAGTTCTTACAGGACAATTTACTTTAACCCAAACTCTACCAGCTAAACCAATTAAAACTTTTTGATCTGCATCTAATTCAGCTCCACCTAAAATTAGTCCAGCACTATCTTCACTTGAAACTACTCCAGCAACTCTTAAAGTATCTTCAGTATTTTTAATTTTAGTTACTTTGCCATTATCTGTAAAACATACTACATCTCCAGGCTCAATAACTTCAGTATAATCTTCTTTTTCCATATATTCAGCTAAATCGTTATATACAGCATTATATACTTTAGAACCTGTTATAGTACCAGAAGTATTTAAATTACCACTTGCATCTACTTTAAACTCAGAATTATCATATGTACTTCCACCAACTGCAAATGTTCCATTTACTACAGTATTACCTGAATATAATGGTTGCGTTCCTGAAGCTCCAACATAGAAAGGTCCACTTGTTCTTAATGAATTAGCATTATTATCTTTTGTTATAGTAGCATCATTAGTACCTCTCTTAAATGTTATTACTCCATTTGATGTGACTAAACCATTTCCTGTTACTATTCCTGAAGCTACTAAATTTACTAAATTAAAATCTCCATCTAAATTTAATTTCTTTTGACCTATAATTTTAGATAATGTGATATCATAAGCAGCATTTCCATCTTTCCAAACTATAGAAGCAGGTCTTGTTGGATTTAATAATTCTATTTTAGCATCATCAAATACTTTTGTATGTATTGTATCTCCAGAATTTCTCAATAAAATATATGAATTATCAGTAGCAGTTAATGTTGGATTTGTTAAAATAATATTATCAGGTTTAAAGTTTATAGTATTACCATTTGTTGTAATATTTTCTCTTAACCACCATTCTGTTCTTGATAAATAAGTCTGAGGTAAAGAATCATCACTACCTAAATATAAAGTATTTATAACTCTTAAATTCTGTCTATATATTCCATTTGGTACTATATCTAAATAATTAACATTATTTTGTAATAAACTTACATTTTGTGTTGCATTACTATATTGCCAAATTGCTTTTCCTAATGTTTGTTGAATAGTATCAGTATCTACAAAATCAATGTCAAATTTCAAATCAGGAGCAACAGCTGTATCTGTAAATGATGCTTTATCATCACTTAAAGTTAATTTAGGTCTATCATTATTAGTGCCTATTTGAACAGATTCATTACCTTTTATAATAGTATCTGATTCACTTTGAATTATAATATCTTCAGGATTTGTAATATGTAGAGCGTAATTATCATTTTTATTAATATAGATACTTGCATCTCCCAAATTAACATTAGTTTGATTTTCAGTACTATCAAATTCTAGTCCATGATCTGTACCATCTATATAATAAATATTTCCAGTATCTCCACCATTACCGTCTTTATTGATAAAGTTTGTTATATATTCAACATCTTTTTCATCAATAACTCCATCATGGTTTACATCTGCAAGAATTGTTTGTAAAGCATCAGGATCTTTAGTTTTATTAATAAACTCATTAATTAAATCCAAATCAGCTTGATTAATTACACCATCTCTATTAACATCACCATAAAATTGTAATTTATCATTATCAGCTTGAGGATCTTTTATTGTTATATGAGAACCATTTTCATCAGTGTTCATAATAATACCAGGATTATTATTTTCTCTATTATCAGCAATTATAATTGGACCATATACAGTATCTCCTTCTTTACTAAAATACCAATCAGGTAAATTATAAATTAATTCTTGTAATGTTAATCTTGTAACATCTGGATGTTTTGGATCTTCAAATTTTCCTAATACATCTTCTGCCCATATTCTACCATATTTATCTTCATCTTCTACAATTTCAGTAAAATCTTGTCCATCCCAAGTTATTTGACCTAGATATAACATATCCATATCTGTTTGTGGATCTGGTTTTTCATTAAAATAAGATAAATATACACCTTCAAATGTAGTTGTAACACCTACTTTTAAATCACCTAAAACATTACTTGAACTATCTCTAGCTAGTTTAAAAGCTAAATGATAAGTACCTTGATTTACAGGAGGGTCAATTCTTAAAGTATTTGTCATTATTAAATCCATACCATTAATACTACATTGACCAGTACCAATTTGTAATTTTAAAGCATTAGTACCTTCATCATTAACTTTTGTAATTTCAAAAGAAGGTTTTACTATACAGAAATTTTTAGATGATAATCTAGTAACTATTCTAGCCATATTATATTCTAAATTTAATTTTCCATCATCCTCTTGATTTGATCCAGGATAACATGTTATATCTTGCCCTGGATATCTTACAACTATTTGATTTTCATCCATGTAAGTGCCTCCTTAAATTATATTTTAATCTCATTAATATTTTACATAAAAATAAAAGAGTATATATTTAATTTATATACTCTTTATATTTCCTAATTTATTTATTATTCTATTCACTAGCTGCTGAAATTTCTATTTGCGCAGTTTGTTCTTTTGTTGTACTATTTTTATCAGTAACAATAACAGTTATATTTTTCGTACCAGCAGTATCTATACTAGCTATGTTTTTAACTGTTGTTCCCTCTATAGTAAATTCAGCATTATCTTGTGTATCAGCTTTTAATGAATATGTATAAGGAGCAATTCCACCTACACTTGATAAATTAGCTACAACTGTATTTTCAGCTAAAGGTGCTTGTAAAGATTCAACAGGTGTTATATTTAAAGCTGATATAGCAGGTGTACCTACTGAAACTGTTATATTTTTAGTTGCTGTTTTATTATTTTTATCAGTAACTTTTAATGAAACTTTATAATCTTTCTTTACTAAAGGTGTTGTATTAACTTTTAATTGAGTTCCTTCAACTTTAAAGCTAGCATTATCAGCACCGTTTAATTCATCCTCTTTAAAAGAATATGTTATAGGAGCTGAACCACCCTCTACTGACATTGTTGCTACAACAGCATCTGCTTGTACATTAGCATTTCCTTCTTCTAAACCACTAGTTGGAGATACTGTGAAACTAGTGATTTCTGGGTAAGCAGCTAATACATTTATTTCATCAGTTTCAGAATATGTTTCTTTTGTTGAATCCAAAGCTGATAAAGTAATTGAATATGTACCTTCTACTAAATCATTTTTAGCTTTAACAATATTATCTTCTAAAATAAATTTATCAGCATCTGTACCAGATAAAGTATATTCAACTGGTTCAGTTCCTCCTTTTAAACTTAAAGTAGCGATAGTAGCATTAGCTTTACTATTATCTTCTCCTTCTCTTATGTTTGGTGTTATTGTTACAACAATATCTGTAATATCTGGTCCTTCATCTTCTAAAGGTAATTCAAATTCTTCACATTGTTTATTAATTAAAGCTAAATCTTCAGAAGTAGTAGCTTTAACACTTAAACTTTCATTAACTTTAATTGTTACAGGTACCATTATACATTTATCTCGTAAACTTATAGTTATATCTTCGTCTTTGTCATTTACAATTCTTTTATTTGCTGGTAATTGACTATAATCTTTAATCATATATATAATCTCCTTTTATAAAAATCTCTATTAATATTTTACAATAATCTATTACATCTATCATATATTATTTTTATATAATTTCTTCCGTTTGGACTATCATCTTCATTACTTAAAGCTGTTATAATTTCATTTGTTGGAGTAAAATTATTTTCAATCGCATTTTGATAATCAAATTTAACTTGTTCTTGTCCTTCATCAAAAGGACCATAATTATTAACTAAATTTTTTACAGCTGTTATTTTTTCAATTAAATTAGTATAAGGGTATTGATCTGCATAAATAATATCAATTTTACTACTAACATTTTGAGGTATATTTACCCAATTTATATTATAACTAGTTCTTACTCTATTAATTAAGGCTTTTGCATTATTATAATGAGACGCTAATATTATATCTCCTACATTAGGATTAAAAGTAGCTCTTGTTACTGTTATATTTTTTACATCAGACCAAACAGTCCACATTGAACTAACAGAATTAGCTCCATATTTTTTCTTTACTCTTATTCTTATTGAGTATAAATTTATATTAGTAGGAAAACTTGAACATGCACTTGGATTAATAACTATTTTTCTTAAATAAGTTAAATTTTCAACTAAAGCACTAAAGCATTCAGGTGCAATTATAGCCCCTTGGGTACCTCCTTCGCTTTGAGCTAAACAAATAGTTAAAGATCCATTTATTTGCACTTCTATATTTTCATATCTATAATCTTCATCTTCATAACCTTTATCTGCATCTACAGGCAATGTAAAACACAATCTAAAATTAGGATTTAACCAATCAGCATTTTGCACTGGATAATCAATAACAGGTTTAGCTAAATCAGAAGATAATATAATAAAATCAAATATTTCTATAGTACCTTTATTATAATACCAATATTGACTAGGATCTGTACTATCATTTGCAAAATATGGTGTTATATCTAATTTAGTTAATTGTATTCTAGGAATATCTGCTTTTGGTATAGTATAATCTTGATTTTGAGTATAATATGTTTTTACAATATTGCCTTTAGCATCATATAAACGAATCCTATATCCTTGTGTATAACCAGCTTCTATACTTAAATCATCATAAGCCCAAGCAACATTGATGCCTGATAAGTTACTATCATTAATTACAATTTGACCTTTTGATACACTAGACCCAGCATTACTATTTCTTCTATATATAACATTATTACCAATAACTCCTATTTGAGGTCTATATAAAACCACAAAATTACCTGTAGCAGTTTCATCTGACCACCAATCAGCACTAGGACTATATCTTTTCATTTCAATAACTACATTTTGATTATCATATTGTTTTGGAACTAATGATCTAATTTGAGCTGCTGTTTGTGTCCATGTTGTTACATTACCAGCATTACCCCAATCAGTATATGTTGTATCTGAACCTCTTTTTAATCTACATCTAGTTTGAAATTCTGATTCATAAGCTGTCCACATTCTATTATTGATATTTGCTATTGTAAATGAATTAGCTGTATTAGCATTTTGTCTTGGTAAATTTATAGTTATATTAGTACCAATTACAGGTTTTTGATAAGTATATATTGGATAACCATCTTGAGGATTCCAAGAATTTGGTGATAATGCTTCTCCTCCTTTAGATACTAAAGTAACTCTATATCTATTAGCATTTGTAAATCCTTGAGCAGATCTTAATGTAACACTATCCCATACACCATCACTAGAACCACTAACATCTCTTAATTTAGGTTCCCATTTAACTCCCCAAGATGTAGCATTATAATCATGAATAGCTAATGTAATAGGTACACTACTATTAGATCCAGCATTATAACTATAATGAAAACTCCAAGAACTTACATCTACTCTACCAATCTTTGTATAATCATTTGGATTCAACCATATAGAAGAAGGAGTATAAGGATCTGGTACATAAACTGTAAGTTCTCCTACTATAACATCAGCATATCCCCAATCACAACCACCTGATTGACCACAAACTAAATGTATTTGAATTGTTTTATTTCCTGCTCCAGTATTAACAGAGCCTGAAAAATCAGTACTTCCATAATATGAACCATGAGTTACTGTAAAATCTCCAGTTCTTACTCCTCCAATAACAATATATCCAGTTACATTATAACCATAACTACCATCTGAATATACTCTGTTATTTGTTACATTTCCCCAAACATTTATAGTAGTACCTGATATTGAATAATCAAAAGAGCCTGTAGCTCTCATGGCTGGATGACTTCCATGCCAAGTAGAATTAATTGATGCCACTTATATTTCTCCTTTCATTTGATTATATAGCCCAAATATATACTGTTACTCCATTTGTTGATATAGCTGATGTACTACTTAATTTAATTGTATTAGCATCAACAATAGTATTATTAATAAAACATTCTTCCTTAGTATCTGTCATTCTACATTGAACTATAACATTATTACTATTTAAATTATGATTAATTGTATAATCTGTTGCTGTCCCATTTCCTATAGTTGTAACATATGATCTACTATTAAAACAATCATCTACATATTGTTTAGATGTTGGTTGAGCATTCATTGTAGGCATAAATGCTGTAGTATTTGATTGAACTTGTGTAGTTAAATATGGAGGCACAAATGTATCTGTAGAACTACTGATTTGTATACTATCAATAAGGGCATCTGATGTATTTGCAAATACTATATTTAATATAAAGAAATTATTTGTTACATTATTTACACCTGAAGTATTTAAATTATCATATATATAATTATTAGTACTTGTACTTGCAACTGTTATATTCTGAGCTCTGTTCTTTAAAGATTTATCTATTACAAAATAGAATATACCTTCTTTTTTAGTATTACCTTGAGTATATTGTAAAGTAGCTATTATTAAAATAGGTTTTTCTGCTCTTGAATCATATAATTCATCTAATTTACTCTTTAAATCATCTAGACTATCATTATAATTATAATATAAAACAGCAAATTCTATATTCATTCCTTCTGTTCCAATTGTTATTGTATCTGTACCAGTATTACTTACTGTTAATCCTCCTGTAAAATCTAATTTAGGTCTATGATCATATTTAATACCATCATTATAAATTGTATAACTTGCATTTTCTAATATATTTGCATATCCATTTTCTGTTATAGTCATTTTGACATCTAGATTTTGTAATCCGTTAGTTTGAGTATTATTACTTGTAGAATCAAATATAATGTCTCCTGTACTATCAGAAACTAAACTAAATGGACTTGTTAAATTACTTACTGAAGCTCCTTCTATAATACCTTTTTGAGATGTTAATACTACTTTATTTTGAGGTATTGTTTCTCCTAAATTATAATCTATATAATTTAATCCAATTGCATTAACATCAGTTGCTATTAAATTAACTATACCAGTTTTTCCATTTACACTTAAAACATTATCATTTGTATTTATGTGATTCCATTCAGAATTCATAAATACACACCAATCACCTATTTTATAATTATCTCCTTCAAAAGTTCCAGCTGTACTAACTTGATATAAATATCCTTCTTCTGGTTCTGTAGTAGGTGCACCTGTTGTAGCATTCCATAAACCTTTAGGCATTAAACTAGCAGGCATTTCAGGAATTTGAGCTTCTGGTATTTTTCCATTTTCATCTAATGAAGGAATTAATATTCCTATATCATCTTCTCTTAATACATCATCTGGAATATTTAAAGTTGTATTCATTGATAATGATTGTGTTGCTGTATCTAATGTTCCTGAGGCAGTTATTCCTCCGGTTAAAGATATTGCAATTGTATGATTTAAAGCGCTAGCGCTTAAAGCATTTGTAGGTAAATTTCCATCATTATCTAATTTTAAAGCTTTTCCAGGTGTTGCTATACTTGAAACAATATTATCAGCACTTAATGAAACATCAATAGGAGTAGTACTAAAATCAGTTGTTACAGATCCTGTAATATCTCCTATAAAATCTATTGTTCTAACTTCAGTTAATTTTCCAGCTGATAATGAAGGTGCAGGTAATATTCCATCATCATTTACAGCTAATGCTTTTCCTGGAGTTGGAGTTGTTGTAGGTGAAATATCTCTTATTTTATTATCTACTTCTGTTCTATTGTAATATTCATCTGGATCAAATACATCTAATTTATCTATTTGATCTTGTAAACTATCCATTCTATCTATATAGTTTTGATGAACATGTCTATCAGGATTAACTGTTAATGTTATAGAAGTATCAGTTAGATGAGATATTTTACCAGTTCCTGTAGCTCCTCCATTAAAGCTTAAATTAAATTCATTTGCACTGAATTTATATTGTTCTTTAATATCATCAAAAGTAATTGTAATACCTTCACCATTTATGTTATTCATCATTTGTTTTACTATAATAGTTGCTTGTTCTTGAGATTTATCATTAAAATCTGTTATATCTGATGTTGTATGAGTATGAACTTTATTTGCAAAATCATCAGGAACTTTTCCTTGTAAAAATTGAACATTAAATTCCATTGGATTAGGTATTGATTCATCTTTTAACTTATTATAAATTTCAATAGGTGTTAAAACATGTAAAGCAGATGCATCTAAATTACCTTCATGATATACTTTATACTTATGAGATGGTTTTTGATATAAGTTATAATCAGTTTCAGGACTTTGACTATAATCTATATACATATCATTTGCCATTGTATGAAATTCAGATCTTATATATGAATATGTAGGTTTTCCATCAGTAGGAATAGTATGAATATTATTAATTAATGTAAAATATTTACTTTCATCACTATTATTTTTATATACTACAATATAGCTTGTTTGAGTTTCATCAGGCTTATTTGATAATGTATATTCTTCAGCTGCAACTTCTACCGTTTGAGGAGCTTTACAATTATTATCATTAAATGCAATTTGAATTGTTCTTAATTCATCACTATCAGGTGTAACTGTACTTTCAGAATCGCTTAATGTTATTAAAGATACATTTTGATAAGGAATAGAATCTTCATCTGTTTGAGCTGTATCATCACATATATACAATTCCCCTTGAGTTGATATTTTACCATTAGGTAATAATCTCATACCTCCACCTAAAAAAGAACTTATAACTAAATTATCATTACCATCATCTATATACAATTTTCCCTTTATTATTCTTTGTCTATCTCTTATTACAACAGATCCATCTTTAAGTAAACCATTATCATCTGCTGCAAGTAATGGTTGATCATATCTATAAACAGGATCTATATTATTACTACTATCATATACATAAGCACTAGGATATGTACTATCAGACCATAATGTAATCCATTTATTCATCCATAACCACAATGAATTATCTTCCCAACAATAATAAGTTGTATTCATTGAAGGTGTGATATTATATAATAAATCATTTACAGTTTTAACTCCTGTATAAAAATACAAGGTACGTTTAGAATCAGATTCATCAAAATATAGTTTTTGACTATCTAAACACATATACATATTACCTTGTTTTACAGCAGTTCTTAATAAGTCAAATTCAGTCATTCTAATTATTCTATTAATTACTGGAGTTGTTATTGCCATATTTCTATCTCCTTAAAATAAAAAAAATATTAATGAGTTTATTATTTCTCATTAATATTTTACTTAATTTAGATATATATAATTTTTCTATTATTCCTCTAATCTATCAAGGTATTCTATTTGCAAATGATACAATTTTCCTAGAGCATCTGAATTAACTTCTCCAGCTATAATAACTTTAAAATTTAAATGAGATTTTGTTAAATCATCATAAAGTCTTTCTTCTTTAGATACAGATTCTGTTCTATCATCTGGACTTCCCCATATAGGTTTAAAATTCCATTCTAAATCATAATTACCCGAATTATCCCAAGCACCAATTACCATACCTCTATTTGGATAAATACTGGCGTTTACATTATCAGAAAAAACTGCTCTCAATCTAACATACCTTTTGAATCCAGGTAATATAGGAGTTTTATTGTTATCTGGCATTGCAAATCCACCATATATAAAATTACTTATATTAACCCAAGCATTGTGACCAAAAGATAATCCAGATTGAGATGAATAAATTAATTTAGTTCCAATAGGTATTTCTTCTTTATTTTTTATATATTCATATAAATTTGTTTCATTTATTATTACAGATTTAAAAGCTGTAATTGGTGAAATTATTTCATTATTTTCATCCTTTAAATATTTTGCTTGTACAGTATCCATGATATATCCTTTCTGGGATATAACATAAAAAATTATATCCCCCCCCCATACAGCTTTTTATATGGAGAGGAAATATTTATAAATTTCTAAATATTTACATATTTTTATTTAAATAATTCATTAATTCATCTTGTTCTTCATAAAAATCTTTCATCTTTTTATTAATAAAATCAATAGCTTCATCTTCTGTTTTAAAAGACCATCTATTTTCAGGTACAGAAGCATTTATTTCATCAGTTTCATCATCTTTATATACAAAAATAGATAAATTGGGATTTGTTTTATTTGTTAATTCAATATCTCCATTATACTCATATAAATCTTCATTAAAAGCATAATCATTTACAATTCTAGAATCTAATTTAGATAAAAAATTATCTTTATTTAATCTATTATTATTTTGTGATTCTTTTAAATATTCAGCTAATGTTTGCATTAAATTATCCATTTAATATCCTCTTTTCTAATAAAAACTATTTACAATAATATTTTACTCTAGTCTATTATAATCAGATTTTATATTAATTAAATATCCTTATTTATCTTTCTTTTTTCTGCTGCTCTTCTCAAAGTTTCTTTTTGAATTTTATTAGCATGATATTTAACTAATCTTTTAATATTTTGTTTTGGATATAATTCTTTATATCGATTTACAAGTTGTTCAAATTTATGTCTAGTAATATTCATTTTTTCACAATATTTACCAATGGTTAATGTATCATTCATATAACCAACAATTATTCTTGTAACTTCTTCATCACTAAAATTAGATGTATATGCATTACTTATATTTAATTTGGTTCTTAAATCAAATCTACTTTCTTCAGCTATTATTCTATTTTGCGGATCTTTTTTACATTCATCACATAAAAATGTAATGTAATAAGGATCTTTTTTATTATGAAGAATCTTTCCAGGTTTACCGCAAATACAACATTTCTTTTCAATTTCAGGTTTTCTAGCTACTAAATTAATAATTTTAACTCTTGTATTTTGCCATTCCTGCATTTCTTTACGATGTTCAGGACTAGATTTTTTTCTTCCTCGAGACCATGTTTTTTTGCTCATTTCACTTCCACATCCTTTCTTTTTAAAGTCAAGTATCCTTATATATATTATACTATATAATTCAAAAAATGTAACGGGTTTTTATCTATTTTTATTTATAGTTGTACATCTTATATTTGACCACTTTATTTTATGATTTTCTAATATTAAAGTTTGACTTGTAGAATCTACAAACTTATCAATTATTTCTGTACCATCTTTCAATTTAACAAATACTCTTTTACCTTTTTTAAATCCATGATGTATCATTGAAATAAACCTAATCCTTTAAATATACTTTCAATAGATTTACCTTCTTGAAATTGTTTATTTATTTTATTCAATAAAATAATACCATCAGCTTCTTGTTCTGTTATAGGATTACCAAGTTCTGCTTGCATTCGAATAAATTCTTTTTTATCTTCTTCCTCTTTTCCAGGTCTAAATCCTATTAATATTGTTGGTGGTATAGGTATTTGTTGTTCTAAAGGTCTCCATATATGCAAACAATAATTATGATTATTTATATAATTTTCTTTCTTTGGATGTAATTGAAAACATTCCTCATCATCATTCCAAAACATTTCTTTCATCTCTTGCATATAATTCCAATCAGGTAACATATCATCAAATGATACAGATAAATGTTCCCATCCTAAAGCTTTTGTAAATTTAACACAAGCTTGTTTATTGTATTGTGTATTTAACATTAATTTTAATTGTATTGCTTTATCATCATTAACTTTTCTTAATACTTGAGCTATTCTTTTATCGTTTAATATTTCATTAATATCCTTCATATAATATTCCCTTCTTATAAATTTTTTAAAATATAACCATTATATTTCATTAACTTTTCAAAATCTTTTCTTGTAATATATCCATCAAAATTATCTCCATATTGACCAGAACATAAAATTTCTTCTTTATCTGTATTATAATTTTTACATAAACTATATTTACCCCATCTATATCTAAAATAATATATGATATCCTCGTCATCTATAAAAATAAATTGAGTAGGCGCTGCCATTGTCAGCATTTTAAATTGCTTAACGTTTATAATTTCTTTATTACCATCATATTTATCAGGTTTAGATTCAAATTTTAAATAAATATTATTATCTAATAAAATATCAGGTATTTTTTCAAACATTAAATTTATTTTATCGTGTACAAAATCATCTACTAATTCCATAGTCTCATTATTATCTGAATCTTTTTCAGTAATTAAAATATCTTCCTTATCCTTTTTAATAAATTGCCATTTATTTTCCATACAGACAAAATGATATATTTCTTTAAGATTAGTATGATACGCAATAACAAAATATGAAGTAGGATAAAGTGATGAAGATGAAACATTCCAACTTTCAATATCTAAAGTTATAATATCTTTTTTAAGTTCACGTTTATAAGATTCTAATTGTTCACTTATAAAAGCTTTACTTAAAATTTTATCTATTTGAAAATTTAATTCATTTACAATATTCTTCATACAATCTTTACAAATATCAGTATCAGATAGTGTATAATTTTTTTCAGCATCTTCATAATAACCTATATCAAATCCATCACAATCATAATGTATAGTATTTGGATGATTTTCTCCTACAAATTCAAATTCTTTACCACAAATATCACATTTATAAACATATACATCCTTTTCTACAGTTTCTTTTTTTAACATTCTAGGATCATCTTCTTGTGATATAGGATATGTTGGATGCCCTATATTATGAGAATGACATTTATTACAAGAATATTCTACTCTAATATCTTGAGACCCACAATCTTTACAAAAATCTACTACATAAGTTGTCCCTGTTTCAAAAGATTTTTTTATCTTTTTAACAAACATTTTTATTCCTCCTTATTTTGAATAGCTTTTTTATACACTTCACATTCTTTATAATTATCGATATAACATACTCTATCAAATGTACTCCACTCTTTATAATTTTTTATATCTTCATCTATAAGGATTTCACAAGCATCATAATCATGTCCATCAGTTTCATATAAACCGTCTCCATTATAACTGCCTAAAAAAGGACATCTTTTATTTTCTTTCATATTTTAATCCTCCATATATTTTTTATATTTATTTTTAGCATCATTATAACCTTTTTTATACATATCATCATATGCTTGTCTTTTATGTTTATAACAATCAGGACATAAACATTCTCCATCTAACCATATTCTATCTCCATCTCTCACATCTTTATGACATTTAGGACATTGAACTATTTTATCTAAATATGAATCCATTATTATTATTCTCCTTTTTTAAAATTTTTATAACATTGATACCATATCAACGGAAATCCAAAACAAAGTAATCCTTGAATAAATGGATCTTCTATTGTATTTAATTCTTTCTCAGTATTTTTATCTTTTTTATATAAATGAATAATTTTTAAATTAAATAATAGATACGTAAATGCTATTCCACATAAATAAGTATAATTGAAGAAAAACAACAAACCAGCTAATATTTCTATTATATTTCGCATAGATACTTTAAACCTCCCTAATATTATATAACATTTTTATAAAAATGTAACGGGTTTATTTATAATTCCATTTTCATTTTTTAATGCATATTTAATAGCTTGTTCTATTTTTATTGGTTTATATTGATTTACATCTACTCCAGCATTAAAACCATGTCTAGGAATAGCTCGAGGTAAACTATGAATATGACCATGAATTAATATATAAGAATTAGTTGTCTTATTCATATGTTTAAAATCAGATATAGGATAATGCATTAAACAAATATTCTGACCTTTATATTTAATTTCTAAATAATCATAGATACCTATAAATTTTGTTTTATCAAATATTTTATTTTCTAAATATATACAATCATGATTTCCTTCAATTAATAATTTATCACCATTTAGATGATCTAAAATATCCATTGTTTTTATAGCTTTATAAAAACTAAAATCACCTAAAATTATTACTAAATCTTTATTAGTAACAAGTTTATTCCAATTATCAATTAATTTTTGATCATGCTCTTCTATATTATTAACATTTAAATAAAAACTTCTATTTTCATATTTTAAAATATTAACATGTCCAAAATGAGTATCAGCTGTTACAAATACATTATTATATTTAGATATATCTAATTTTTTAGATTTGATATTCAAAGTTTTCTTTATAAATTCATTTATTATTGTTTTTAAAATCAAATACATATTATTGATAGTTTGTATATTATTATGATTATAATTTTCTTTAATTGTACAACTACTTTTTGTTATATTATTTGCATATTCTTTACCATAGTTAAAAGCTTTCATACAAGGTATTTTTTCTCTTTTAATGTCTATAATAAGTTTTCTAGTAGAAGCTGAAAATTGTTTTATAGCATCTTTATATGTATAATGATTTAAATATAAGTTATCCCATAAAATAGATAATCTTATTAAATGAGATAATGGTTTACCCTTATACATATATAAAGTTCTATCATAATAACTAAAACTATTAGTATCTTCTATTATTTCAAAGGCTGAATTATAACAAGACTTAATAATACCAAAAATATTTTTATATAATCTATACCTATTTATATTAGCTATATCTTCATTCATTTCAAAAAATGTATTTATATATTCTTTATAATCTTTATTTATAATTTTATAATCAGTAAATAATATTTGTAAAAAGTGTGTATTTTGTTTTTTCCATTGTTCAATTAAATTTCTTATATCAATAATATCAACATGCTCATTATTAGGCAAAATTAAAGTAGTAGATTTTATAACATTTCCTAATATTAAATCATCATAACTAGGTAAAACAGCAACTATACTATCTACATCAGATTCTTCATCATCTAAATTATAATTTTGACTTCCTTGTAAAGCTACAAATAAAATGTTATATTTTTTATCTACTACATAATTATAATGAGCCTTTAGATGTTTAAAAATATCTTTTTTACCCATTTTATATAACTCCTTATTAAAATTATATTACTCAGCACATTAAATCGCTTTAAAATTGATTTATGTGCGAATTAAGACTATTTATTTTTCATTTTTGCTTTTACTTCATCATATTTATTTTTTAATAAATTATGATTATCACTACCATATTTTGCATGGTCTAAATATATACCACATTTTTTTAATTCTTCTGAATAATCATCAGGATTATATTCTCCAGTTCTAAACATATCTACAGTCACATATAAATCTTCCATGAATTCAGGTAATCTTTTAGCTCCCATTCTTATTGATTCACTAAAATGAAGCGTATAAGCAATTGCAATAGAAAATATATCTATTGCATTTTGTAAATCTTCTTTATATTTTGCTTCGTATTCTTTTTCTAATTCATTTCTTAATTGATTCTCAAATTGATTACCCCATTCAAATAACTTTTCTTTATTTTTATCTCGAGCTGCCTTTTCTAATCTTCTCACTTCATACTTATCCATATTAATCACCTAATTATATATTTTATTTTATACCATATACACCAAATAATGATGCTCCATTCCATCCTACACTATATCTACAATTCCAATCAAGTTGTTTTTTATTATTATTATTTAATGAAATTAAACCACCATTATAATAAGCACCCAAAGCTTCACATTTCCATGTACATGTAAAAGCTTTTATTGTTCTTGGTATTAAAATAACTGGAACACATTCTCCAGTAGTATTTCCTATATAAGCTAAAATTAATTTATAATTCTCCCAACTATTACTTAAAGCTTGATGTTGCCAAGCTCCTGTATTATCATTTGTATGCGCATCTCCTTGCCATAAAATATCCATTCCTATATATTTAGTTAAATTACTTCCATCTTCAAATATAACAGCCTCAGGACTAACTATAGGACTTATTATATTTCCATTTTCATCTTCTAAATATCTTGCATTAACATTTGACATAAACTCTTATCCTCCAAAATAAATTATTTATTAATATATTTTTTCTACAGTTAAAAATGTATGTGTTTTTCTACCTATAAAAATATAAGTACCTGCAGTACCAGCTTCATAATACATTTCTATTTTATCTCCTTGTCTAACATCTCTAATTGCAGGAGAAATACTCAATGAACATAAACCATTTTTTTGAGAATCAGCTGTTTTTTGAAAAACTAATTCATTATTTCTATATATAATTATATGCAACATAACTTCTTGTGTATTTGGCCCTTGCCATATATTTAAATTTCCAGATAATTTAACATAATGTACATTATTACTATTTACAAGTATACTACCATTTGAAATTATAAAATCATTACTACCAATAATAGTTTCTTGTTCATCTAAAGGTATTTTATATCTTGTCCAAGCCGCATCTACATTTAAAGTATAATCATTTTTTAACACAAACGTAATAATAGAAGGGGTTAAATTCCCCCCCCATTGCAATTACACTATCAGAACTTACAATGGGACTAAAAATATTTCCATTTTCATCTTTTATATATTTTCCAGGTACACTACTCATATTTATATAACCCCTTTTCTATATTATATCTAAAAATTTTATATATATTTCTTATTAACATTGCTACTGTCATTGGTCCTACTCCTCCAGGAACAGGAGTTATATAGGTTGAATAATAAGTATTAAAATGACTTTGTTTTATATCTCCATAATCAATGTCTCCACAAAGATTACCTTCTTTATCTCTATTCATACCTACATCTATAATAACTTTACAATTTTCTCCAATATAATCTTTATTTATTATTTCAGCTTTACCAATTGCAGAAATTAATATATCAGCTGTTTTAGTTATATCTTTTAAATGTTCTGTATATGAATTACAACTTGTAACAGTAGCATTTTTTTGTAATAATAAACCAATTAAAGGTTTACCAACTATAGCACTTCTACCTATAATAACAATATGTTTACCTTGCAATTTAATATTATATTCATTTAATAATTCTAAAATTCCCAAAGGAGTACATGCTATAAGACTATTATCATTATATTCTTTATTATATAATAAAGCACCTAAATTATATTTAGTAAAACCATCTACATCTTTATTAGGATCAATATATTGTTCAATTCCTTTTAAATGTTCAGGTAAAGGTTGTTGAATTAACATTGCATCAAATGTTTTACTTGTATTAGCAAGTTGTATATATCTTATCATTTCAGCTCTAGATACTTTTTCATTAAAAGATTGATGATAAAAAATTATACCACAATTACGACATTGTTTTTCTTTATTTCTAATATAAATATTTGAAGCATCATCATAACCTACAGATATTACTAATATTGATGGTCGCTTTATTATATTATATTTTATACATAAATCATTAATATCTTTTTTTGTTTGTTCTATTATTTTTTGAGATAATTCTTTTCCTTTCATTTCAATTATCATTTATTTATTCTCCTTATCCATGAAGTATTTTACACTATCAATAATATCTTGATTATTTATTTCTTCTTGATAAGTATCATACTTGACATTTTCTATTTTAAAAGGAGATTTTTCTCTTTTTAATTCCATTATAGCTAATATTGCATAATTAGCTAAATCCATTAAAGTATCTTCTATTTTTTCATCTTTTACTTTTACATCTGAAAGTTTAACATCATCTTTATTTAAATTTCTAACTCTGTTTAATTTATCTTCCATTCTTACTAAAAAAGAAACTAAACCATACTTTTCATAAGTATCGTGAACTGAATTACCATAATCAGCATTTTTCTTAATATATAAATCATGCATTTCATCTAAAAGTTGTTTATGTACATCTATATATAGATCATTAATATTTTTCATATATTTTCTCCTTTAAAATATAAATTTATAAATCAAATAAAATATCCATATTATTATAAGTAATTTTTCTATATACATTTTTATTTTTGTTTCTGTAGAAATACCAAAAAGTTTAATTAAAATACGACTTTTATGTATTTGATAATAGCATATTATAATATCAATTATAGATAATATTGTCAAAACATTAAAAATGTATTCTAAAAAGTTCATATTAATTTCCTCCATATAATAAAAATAAGTAGATATTATCTATATTTATTATAACATCTACTTATTAGTTTAAAGTCTAGATAATATATTAATTATTGACTTTTTTACTTTCATTTAATTTTCCATCCATTACAAGATCATCTAATAAATCTGTTGTTACTAATGATGAAGCTGTATCTATATCATCTCCATCTTCTTCACATTCAGTAATCATGGTTGTTACTTGATCTTTTAAATCTTCATCAACTATTAATTCAGATGCAGCATATAAATCACTATAATCTTCTGCATCCATCATCATATCTACTATTTCTTGAAATGATGTTTCTTCTTCAGATTCTGTTAATGATTTATTTTCTCTTAAATCAGATACACCTGTTATTTCTTTTACTCCTTGATAATGATTATCATCAATTTTATTCATTGCATAAAATACTTTAATATAACTATCACTATTATTAGCATCTGTATATATTACATATGAATTATCTCCACTTCCACCATATTGTTCCATGTTATAAGTAATACCATCTAATTCTAATGTTTCAGGTAATTTATTTAACCCTTGAAAATATTTTTGTAGATCTTCATTATTTGGAAATCCATCTGAATTTATGCTTTCATTTTTATTACATTTAGATTCATCTAAATCTTTTTCAAATCCATTATCATTTTTTAAATCAACATTTTTAGCTTCATTAATTTTATCTGATTTATTAATATTTTTCCATTTAGATAAATCTTTTTCTAAATCACTAAGTTGTTTAGCTACCATATCCATATATTGTTGTAAATCTTCTTTTTCTTTTTCATCTGTTTCGTTATCAAATTGTTCTTTAGCTTTAGCTAAATTCTCATTCCATTCATTTATAAGATTCTCTATATCATCAACAGTATTATTTATATAAGTAGTTGAATATTGTTTATTTTCTTCTTCTAATTTACCTTCTTGTAATATATTTCCTTGAGGTACTTCTTTTGATGCTATTTGTCTTTCAGGCTCTTCTGTTTCATTTGTTTCTTCATCTGAATCAGTTTCAGTTTCTTCATCATTATTTACCTCTTCATTTGGTATTTCTGTATCTTCTTCGGTTTCTTCATTATTATCAGCATCTTCTGTAGCTTCTATTTTACCTATAACTATAAATGATTCAGGTTGTTCTAAACAAATAGGACATGTAGCTCCTGGTTCTAAAATATCTTTTTCTACAAATGTATTACCACATCTTGGACATCTTTGAACATATTCTCCTACATATTCTTCATCAAAAGGTATTTTTCCTTCTGGAGTATCTTCTATAATTTCTTGTGCTTTTTCAATTACTTCATCGTATTCATTACTAGTTATTTCAGGATCTGTAATAACTAAAATATCATCTACAACTCCTTCTACATCCTCTGGTAAGCTATCATATAAAGCTTTTATTGTTGCTTCTTGTAAATTTAAATTTTTTTCTTTCATTATATATCCTCCTTTTTATTATTTAACATTTTTAATTAAATTTAATACATCTTCCATAGTTCTTAAATTATCTTGAGTTATTTCAAAATTACCACTTGCAAATGCTCTTAAAGGTTGATCAGGATTATTAATTGTTACATTTATTTGTCCTCCTTGATCACCCAATAATATAACACTTTGACTTTCTCCATTATCAAATGCTACTTGTACATCATATCCTTTATCTGATAAAGTATTAAATAGATCAGATGTTTTTATTACAATTTTACCATCTTTTGAATCAGCATCAAAATCTGAACTAGTAAACATAGCACTTATTACATTTGCACTTTTATCATTTTCTTCTTTTAATCTAGCTTTAACATTTTCTGTTTTCTTTTCAAAATTCTTAGCAAATTCATATTGTCTTTTTTTCTCATCTGCATAAGCTACTGATAATTTACTAATACTATCTTTATAATGTTCTTTATCAAAATTTAAATCTTTTAAATTATAATTTTTAGCATCTTGTTCCAAATTATTCAATTTAATATTATCAGGTATTTCAGGATTTTGATATATTTCTATTCTAGAATTATAAAAACTTTTATAATAATTATCCCAATCTTCATCTGTCCAATTAGGCATTGTTTGATTTTGTAAAGAATTATATAAATCATCATCCATATCAGTTAACATTCCAGGTAATTTTACTTCATTTAAATTATTTGATTTATTTTCTACTGGAACTTCATATGCATCTATTTGATCAACAACTGGTTTTTGTTTAAATTTTGTAACCAATGTATCTTTAAATGCTATTTTATAATTTGCTAAATTTTCATTTACCCACATATCTACTGCATCTACTTCATCTACAGCTCCATCACCTATATAACTTTTTATATCTTTGACAATTTGTTTTTTAGCTTCTTTTGTTAATTCTCCATATTCATTTAATTTATAATAACTTGGTGCTTCTGCATATGTAGGATCATTTTTAGTTGTAAACCATATATCTTGATCTTCCAATGCTGCATATAATAAATTTAAAATTTTATCATCATTCATTTTTATTACCATGCCTTTCCTTAAATATTACTAATAATATTTTACAAAAAGAAAAATAACATAATGTAAATTTAATATATTATGTTATCCTCCAATCAATTATTTAATTAATTTATTATCTATTTAATTTATTAACCCAATCAAATAAATATGAAGCTATTTTTGCATTTACAGTTTTTGGATATTGTTTTAACATTATATTTGTTTTCATTGCAAATTCCATATTCCAAAAATTATATCCAACTACATATGTTTGATCTTTACAAAATGCTACTTTAATAAATTGACCTTTTCTACCAAAATTAATCAATATATAATCATTACTATTTCTAGCATTTTTAACTTTATTCTCTAAATCATTTAAAAGTATTTTTTGTTTTGGACTTAAATTAATAATATGCTTCATTAAATAATTACCTCATTTCTTTTAATCTAATTCTACATCAGTTATTTGAATAATAGCATTATCCATATCTTCAATATTATAAGTTATAGTATACATATCATCATCATCAAAAACTACTAATTCTTGAGGCTCTGCAGGATTCATGTTATATAAATCACTTGTTAATAAATATACTTCATTGTATTTACCTAATACTCCTTGTAGAATAGTATTTAATTCACCTACTGTTAAATTTTGACCTATTCTATTTTGCAATAAATTTAATATATTATTATCTATTTCTTCATCCTCTTCATTTTCTTCATCAGCTTCTGTTATTTTTGATTCTACAAGCATATCTTCTAAAGCATATCCATTTTTTTCTGAAACTTGTAACCATTTTTCCATTGTAGAAAATGCAAATTCTTCTTCAGGATTTATAGCATCATTATCATTATTCCACATATCTACTATTTTTTCAGCTTGTTCCTCTGTAGCTTCAGGATAATATTTTTTAACTAATTCTTTTCCTTCTTCATCATTAATTTTTTCTACAGCTTCTTTTTTAATTTCTTTATTTTCTTTTAATTTATTATCTCTTTCTGGATATAACCATAAATAATATACATCATCATAATCAACATTTAACATATCTGATAAAGCACTAAATACATTTTCTCTAACTGTACTATCTCCACCTTTACCTTCTTTAAACATTGCATCATATACATTATTTCCAGCTTTTAATGTATCTAATATATCTTGAAAAGTAGTATCATCTCTTAAATCATCAAATAAGAAATTATCTTCTGGTACATTTTCCATATACCATTGTTTAAAATTAATATCTTTTAATTTATTTGTATTTTCTTCTAATGATTTTCCTTCTTTTACAAATAATTTATTATAATAATCTTCTATTGTATCTATATTACCATCCCATCCTAAATTTTTAATTTTAGATATGATATCAGATACTTTATCAACAGTTTCATTTGAAAGATTATCTAATACATCTTCTACACTTTCTTTTACAATTTCAGGTGATTTGTTTTTAAATATATTTACAATTGCTTTTACTGTTGATTCTGCTTGTTCTTTAGTCATTCCTAATTCTTTTAATTGATCAAATAATTTATCACTTGTTTTTGTTTCTTCTACTAATTCTTCATTCATATCTTCTGTTATTTCAGGAGTTAATCTTTTTACATTTTCTTTCATAGTATCTAAATTTAAAGTATGCTTGTATTCTACCATTGGTCTACTATATCCATCATCATAACTTTTTTCTATCCAAGTCATTTGGTTTCCTTTTACATCATAATCTATTATTCCATGTTCTTCTGCAAACTCTAAAGCATTTTGTTCATAATCTGATAATATTGGCCAATCGTTAGAAGTTTTAACATCTACATCAACACCTTCAAATACTTTTTCAGCTACATCTAAATTAGATAAAATAACTTTACCTTCTTCTAATTCATATTTTGATAAATCTTTTTCTGATTTCCATTCTGTTGGATCTGTTGGTTCTTTAAATACATCAAAAGATGTTACTATTTCTTTTCCATCAGCTTTTCTTTTCCAATATACTTTTTCATCTGTTAGCATATTTATAACAAAATTATCATCCCAAGCATCTTCTTTTAATTCTTTAGATTCTGTTACTTTTTCATATTTAGATAATTCTTCATCATCAATTGGAACTTTATTTTGATCATACATATTACCATTTTCATCTTTATATAATTTAAAGAATGTTCCATTTGGCATTTTATATGTTGCAACATATTTATCAATTGTTAATTTTTCATCTTCTGGATAATCAGCACTTTCATCTAAATGTACTTTTGAAGATAAAGTAATAAAATCATCATATAAAGTATCTAATATTTGTTCTGCTTCAGGTGTAGCATAACCATTTTTAGTATTTAAAAATTCTTCAATATGAGCCATATCTGATTCAAAATCTTCTTTATCTGCTTCTTGCATTTTCATTGGTTTATCTGAATTTGAATAATTATCAATTCTTCTTTCTACTTCTCTCAATTTGTCTTCATATTCTTTTACTTTAGCATCATCTTTTAGATCATCATATTTTGTTATCATTCTAATTATTGCATTTTTTCTTTGCTTTAAAGTATCTAAAATATCTTGGCTTTCATTATATAATCCTTTTGCTTTACTATCAGCGTATACTTTATCAGAAGCTCCAAATAATTTTTCATCCTTAACTTTCATAGTTATTTAATCTTCCTTTCTTTTTTATTTTTATACTATTTTACATTCTACTAATATTTTACATTGAATTCTTATAAAATATTTCTATTTTATATTTCATGATTATTATATTATAAAATTTAAAAAATGTAACGGGTTTTTAAAGAAAAAATAAAGATGGATATCTTATACTATCCATCTAATAATGTTTTTCTTTTATTTTCTCTAGTTTTAAATTCAATATTCATATCTTTAAAATATTGTTTTACTGAATCAGCTTCTACTCCATCTATTAATACATCAGACATAGCACCTTTTCCGTGTAATTTTTTATAAATTAATTCATCATAGCTATCTTTTATTAATAAATCTATTACTTGCACAGTTTTACTTTGTCCTATACGATGGCATCTATCTATACATTGATCATAAGCAGCTCTACTCCAAGGAGGACTTAAAAATACAACTATACTTGTATTAATTAAAGTATATCCTACACCAAGTGTTGCTTCTTGTGCAAAAATTACAGAAAATCCTTCTGAATTCTCATGCTCATCTACTATTTGTTGAACTTTATTTCCCATACCACCCATTATTAATTTTGGATTATATTCTTTGCAATATTCTAAACCTAATTTTAAAGCTTCTGTAAAAGGGCAAAATACTAATACTTTTTGATTGTTTAATTTAGCTTCTTCTAAAATATCATTTAATCTGTTGAATTTCGTACTAGCTATTTTTTTAGATGTTAATAATTCACAAGCAACAGTTGCTTGTCTCATTCTTGTTATAATAGCTACCATCTCTTCAGGTTCTTCTATTTTATCCAAATCTTTATTAGGTAAATTTCCAATTACTTGATTAAATATACTTTGCTCATCTTTACTAAATTCTAACCATTCTTGTTTATAAATTTTATCAGGTAATGTTAATAAATCTTTTGTTCTTCTAATACTACTTTTATATAATATATTATGTAATTCTTCCATATTTTGATATCCTAATATTTGTCCCCAATCATCTTTCATAACATATTTTCTTTCAAATAGCCACTTATTGTAATTTATTAAACCTATAAAACTCATTGGACAATATAAATCATATGGATTATTTACAAGTAAAGTACCTGTCATTCCAATTTTACTTGCTTTAGAATCTAAATTTAAAATTCCTTTTGATTGTGACGAATCTATATTTTTACATTTATGACACTCATCTATTGCTATCATTTCCAATCCACTATTTTGAATATGATAATTTAAATAAGCAGAAATACTACTATTTGATTTCTTTTCTTCATTACTTAATCTTAATTTTTCTATGTTAATAATCCAAAAGAATTCTTCAGGACAACTTTCTATTTGTTGTTTAGTTTCTTCTAAAGTTAAATTAATAATATTACCTTTTGTATTTTTTCTAGTGCCTAATACAATTGCTTTTTCATCTTTACAAAATTTATTAATTTCTCTTTGCCAGTTCCATTTTAATGAATTTACTCCACATATAATTAAACAATGTTTTAAACCTCTATGTAATTTTTTATATCTAGCTAAAATGATTATTTGCAAAGTTTTTCCTAATCCTTGCTCATCTAATAATAAAAAGTTTTTATGATTTAAACCATATTTTACCCCTTCTAATTGATAATCATATGGTACATAACCATTAAAATCTAAACCATTCAAAATATCATCATCTGTAACTAAACGAGCTTTAGGTGGATCATTTAAATATCTTATATTACAATCAGCGAATAATTCTTTAATTTCTGCAAAACAACTATATGGAACTTCCCATTCATGAGTAGCTTTTAAATAAACTCTATTCCAATATTTTTTTATTTTATCAATATTTTCTCTAAAATCATTTCCAGAAAATTTTAAAAATAAACTATTTCTATCTAGTGTTTGATTTTCAGCAGCACCAAATTCAATTGTTATCAAAATACTTCACCTCATATATATTATAACTTCTTTATATTATTTAAATCTTATTTTTTAGGAAAATTATTTAACCATTTATAAGCTGCTTCAGTAAATCCACATTGTTGTAAACATCTTATAGCTTTATAACTAGCTTTATTTGGTAAATTTTTTCTATATTCATCTTTTTGAGATAATATAGTCAATAATTGACTATAATATTCATTTAATATAGATATATTATCACATTTCATTATTTTTTCTTTTATTTCTTTTTCCTGAATATTTAATTTTTTTATATTATCATTTTCAGGTACATTTACTTTAGTAAACATTAATAACTTATTTAATAAAAGTCTAATATCTGCTTCAGCTGTTTCAATACTTATAGGAGCCTCACTATAAACAGCCATATTTTGATTTGGATTATCTTTATTATTTTCATAATAAGTAATTAAAGATTCTGCTAATACTTCAAAATCATCTCCAATTAATCTTTTTAATTCTTTAATATGATGTGAATAATATATACAACATTTACTTAAATATGGTTTAAAAATACTTCTTTCAAATTGTTTTAATATAGGTTTATATACTTTTATAATTTTCATTATATCAGAAGGACCTACACCATAAGCAGCTAAAGCCATTAATTCCTTTCTATTGTTATCAATTAATCTATTTTGAGGAGTTACTTGAGGTAAATGACGAGATGCAAAAGGTGTTTTTTCTTTATAATAACCTAAATCAAAAAATCTACTTACACCTGTTTCAGGATTTATCTCTTTAGTAATATATCTAGCAAAAACTATCATAATTTAATGCCTCCTTTATTATTCTTCGTCCTCTGATTTTAGATTAGTTTCTGTAGCTATAAAATTAGTTACTTTTGAATCTTTATCAGATAAATCTTCATATAATCTTTTTAAATATACACTTGGTTTTCTTGAGTTATAATTATATATGTATTCTATTTCTTGTAAACAAGTTTCTACATTTGTCCATTTTTGCATTAAATGAGCTTTATCTAATAATACATTCTTTAATTTTGTATTATCAACTTGCTCCCATCTATAACAGAACATAATAGCAGTTAATAAATTAGATACATTATTTGATTGTAGTCTAACTTTTTTATTTGATAATTCAACAATTATATCAAATGCATATTTTAAACAATCTCTTGCATATTCATAAGATTCTTCTGTAACTATTAATCTTCCAGCTTTAACAGCATTACTTGGAGCTTTCTTTGTACCAAAAAGAGCTGTACATAATGCATTAATACTCATATTCTTACTACCATAAATAGAACTTATCTCTTCTAATAATTTAACCATTAATTGATAAGATTCATTTCCCATTTCAGCATAACATAATATAAAGTCCGTTAAATTCCAAGGTGTAACATTTATATTCATTGTAATACAGTCTTGTATTCTTAATCCAGGTTTAATTATAAAATTAACTGGTAGTCCTCTTCTCTTACAAGCTTCTAATCTACCTTGTCCGTCAATTACTTCCATTTTTTCATTTACTATTAATGGAATAGGTATATAACCTATTTTATCAATTGAAGCTAATATCTTTGTTACTCTTTCTTCCATTACTCTTCTATTTCCTATTACTCTTTTAAATCCTTCATAATCGGTTGTTCTAAACATTTCTTCACTACTTTTTACATAATTCATTTTTTCATTCCTTCTTCCTTCATATAAATTTTAATTTTTAATTATTTTTATTAATTTTATCAATATACCAGGTCTTATCTTCTTCTTTAGTCATAGCTAATAATGCTTCTGCAAGTCCACATTGAGGACAAATTTCACTCTTATTGTCTTTTCTACTTATTGCTGGATGATCATTGTACTTTCTACCACATCTTGGACATTGTCTCATCCTTTAAACACCTCCTTTGATTTAACACCTTCATTGTAATACATAATATCATTTAATTGTCTTAAAGTTGTATAAGCATTTCCATCTGTTTCTTTTTGTTCTCTTAATTTAGCTTCTATTAAATTTAATTTACCTCTATAATATAGCATGTCTGCTCTAACTTCAGCTAATTCATCTTCTAATCGTTTTTTACTTTTAAATTTCATTATACTCCAACTCCTTTTCATTTGATTGAATTATTTTCCATGTATAATCTACATAGTTAAATAAACTTATATAATTTAAATCTACATCTTTTAGCTTTAATATTATTTTTGTATTTCTATTTCTTAAAGATCTAACAACTATAATGTCTATTATTTCAAACTTGTTTAGAAATCCAAGAGGACTTATTATATCACCTATCCTATAAGGTATAAATACATTATACATATCCTTATCAATCATAACTATTTCTCCTTTCTTTTATATTTTCTTTTGACTGTATACATTATATTATAAAATTTAAAAAATGTAACGGGTTTTTAATAAATTTTTTAAATTTTATTTAACATTTGTTTTTATTAATATTCTAGGTTCATCATAATCAGGATCATCAGCATTATTTTCATATTGCTTTAAACAATCACATAATCTATTTATTGTCCTTATTAAACCATCTTTTTCTAAACTATTTAACCACTCTATTCTTTGTTCTTCTGACATTTCTTCTAATAATAAATTATCTTTACCTACTCTTATATAAATTCCACTTTCCACGAAAAACCCTCCTTATTTCTTATTTGTTTAGAATTTTTAAAATAAATAATCACATCACATTTATTAGGAAAACTCTTTATAGCTTTTTTAAGTTCAGTAACTTTAATATTATTTCCCCATTCATTATTATATATTAGAAAAATAAAACTATTATTGACAGGTATATTATGAAAATCGTGCCACATACTAGCTGGTCTAAACCATTCAGGAGTATTACCCCAAGTTCTTTGAGGTCTCGCAACTTCGATATTATCTACAATAAACATATATTTAATAAAATCATTTTTTACTAAATAACTAAATAATTTTTGTTTTTGCTCTTCAGTTAATATACAATATTCTGTATTATACCAGGCATAAGGTATACTATCATCTTCATTATATGTTTTTGTAAAAAACATCTTTATATTGCTTGTAATATCCCTCATTATAAATTCTCCTTTATTATACTAGATCCACCATAAGGAGGTGTAGAATCTTTACTACTTTTATTTCCTTTAGGTTTATATCCACTGTTAACCTCTTTATCAATACTATCAATTTCATTTTGTAAACTTTTAATTTGTTTTTCTAATTCTTTCTTTTTATATTCTTTACCTAATTTCCTAACAAATTGTTTAAAGGCTTTTATATCCTCATCCTCCATATCATCAAATATTTTTAATACTCGTTCTAGTCTTTGTTTTTCTTTCTTTTGTTTTTCTAACTTCTCTTTATTTTCACATACATTACAAATGACACATTCACCCATAGATAAAGGCTTTCCACATCTTATACAATGTGTTAATCCTGTCATCGCCATACCCATATTAATCACCTCCTATTTTATTATTATCCCAATAAGCACTTCTAAATCCTCTAGCCATATCTATTAAATAAATCCCATTGTAGTTACCGTAATCTTCACAATCTGTACATAACATAAAATCTATACTCCATATACCTTTTAAAGTATCATCAAATTCCAAACCATGTATATTTTTATAAATATAATCTGTTATATATTCTAAACGTTCAATAGTACTATCTTGTTGGTGAAACCATTTAAATACAATTTTATCTGTTATATTATGTAAATTTTCATAGCAATAATCATAATCCCAATAATCTGTAACATATTCGATTTTCTTTTTATCTATATTATAAAATACTCTTAATTCTGTTCTTAAAGGCATTCCATTATATATTATAGGAGTTATTTGTCTATTATAAGGTATTAATTCTCTAACAACTAATTCTGTATATCCTCCAGTATCATACATAGAAGAAACATAATTTAATTTCCATAAATTTTCAGCTAAATGATCTTTATCTGTTATACAAGTACTAAAATCAAATTTATTTGAAAAACAACCGTTTTTAATACTATAAAGTTTTGAATTATTCATTTTATCTAATGTTGGTTTTAATATAAGATTGATCTTATTCCAATTTACGTTACTTATATTATCTGTTTCTCTCATAATTTCAGTTTCTTGCCAAGTAAATATTTGATTATTTATAATTTTAGCTGTTTTAAATTTACCAAAATCCTTTATATGAAAATACCAATTTGAAAAATTTTCAGGATAATTTCTATCTTCTTTATAACTATTTTTAGATAATTCTTCAAAATATTCAGGAGTATATTTATCTTGCATATCTTTAATCAATCTCATCATATTTATATCTAAATCATTTTCCATTTCCATTCTCCTTTTATTTCTGATTCTTTATAATAATACTCCTTATTACATTTAGGACATTTATATATTAATAAAGGTGGATTACTTAATAATTGTTGATTAGTATTTTTTAATGGTTCTTTACAATCATCACATATAGGTATTTTATTTACAAAATATTGTGGAAATAAATATTCTTTTTTTATCATTAATAATTATTATTCCTTTCTATATTTTTATTCTCCCAATATACAGTATTAATCATTGTATTTATTTCTCCTCTATTTTGGAATAAATTTCCTACAATATATTCAGTAATAGCTTTTGGTATAATATCAGGTAAAGTATCTAATACTTTTTGAGTAATTTCATCCATTTCTTTTTTAACATTTTCTTGTTCTAATAACTTATCTGTAATACTTTTTGATATTTGTTCTTGAAGACCTTGTATTAATTGTTTACCAAAGTCAGTTAATTCTGTATTAGACCAATAGGAATCTTTTTTATATAAATCTTGAAATTGCTTATTAAGATAACCTTGTATTAATTGTACTTGTTGTTCTTCATTCAAATTCAACAATAAATTATTTAAACCTTTATCTAATTCTTTTAATTGTTCAGCACTAACTTCTAATTCAATTTTCATAAATTTCCTCCATATATTATAATATTATTTATCTTCAGGTTCTCCAGCAATAGCATTATTTAAAGTTGTCCACATTGCAACATAATTATCACTATATGCTTCTAAATTTTCTTGCAACTCTATAACTTGTTCTTGTGTACTATTCAAATCATTTTGTAATGTTTTTATTTTATTATTTGATATACATAAATAAATAGTAAATAATAAAACAAGAATAATATATAAAATTAACATAAAATAAAAATATTTTTTATTATTCAATGTTATCACCTCAATTAATTTAATTTTCTTTTAACAATATCACTCATTGTTTTTCCGTCAGCTTGATTACCTAATTCAGATTTTGCAGTTCTCATTACAAGTCCTATATCTTTTTTAGTAGCATTTAATCTAGTTATAATTTCATCTATTCTTTTTTCTAATTCAATTTCATCTAATAAAGGTGGTAAATATTTTGAAATATAACCAATTTCTCTTTTTGTTTGTTCTACTAAATCATCTCTATTACCTTTTTCAAATTGACTTAAATCATTATAACGTTTTTTTCTTTCACTAATTAATAAATTTTCAACTTCAGGATCTGTAAGTGATTTTAATTCATCTTTTTCTTTTTGTAATATTGTAGCTCTTAATAATTGAATTGTATTTTTCTTAACAACATTATTCTCCTTCATAGCTGATTTTAAATCTTTTAACAAATCATCTTTTATCATCTTTTATCAACCTCCTTATATAATAACTAACATGTTATACTTGAGTTTCAATATAATTATCAAAAAAGGTTTCTGCTTTTTTCCAAATATCTTCATCTTGTAAATAAGTTTTTAAAGTACCTTTATATTTATTAGTGTTTGAATTATAAAAAGATATTATAGCCTGTTTAATAAAAACAGATTTATTTCTTATAATTAAATCTTTAGTAACTTTATGTTCAACATCATTACTTTTTAAATCTTTGATTAATCTATCATAACTATCTTTATATAAAGCTTCTAACTCTTCAGTTGTATATTCAGGAACAAACTCAGGAAATTGCAATAAAAATAAATTATTTTTATCTTTATTAATTTCAATATTTATAGGATTTAATTTTAAAGATTTACATACTTTCTTTATTTCAGATATACCATCATTTATGTTTGTATCTTCTGCTACATAACATTCTAATGAAATACCATCATATTTTTGAAACTTTATAATTTTTTTACATTTAATTTTTAATTCCTTTTGAATTAAATCTAACATTCTTAATTTTTCATTTTTCATTCTTTAAATCCTCCTTATATAATATAACATTTTTAAACATAAAAACAGATAGTTATTTGGTTATAAATAACTATCTGTTTAAATTTAAGTTTTTATTTTAAATAATCAGGAATATCTGATTGATTTGTTTCATTATTCTTATTATTTAATGCTGCTTTTACTGCTGTAATTTCATTTTTAGATAAACTATCTGATGCTTCAGTTTGTGCAGAGTGCGCTACTTTTTGAGATTCTACTGAAACAGGTTGAGATTCTACAACCGGATTTTCTTTTTTAACAGTTTCATTAGTTGTAGGTGTAGCTTCACCTGCTTTATCTTTACCTGTTATTTTTAAATATAAGTTATAAAGACCTGTATATTCTCCTCTTATTTGCTCTCTTCTAACTAATAATTCATTTATAGTTTTTTGAGCATTTTCAATAGCTACTTCATTATTATTGAAATCTTGAGTACATTTACTCATTTCATTTTCTAATTCTTTGATCATTTTTTCATCAGCCATTATTAACCTACCTCCATTATTTTACAATTTTATTATTATTTTACAAATTTTATAACACTTCCATTAATCTTTGTTGTAATTCACTTATAATTGCTTTTATTTCAGCTCTTGGTATAAAATTTAAACTTTTCATACTCATTAAATTATCTCTTGATGATTCTATATGAACTAAATAAACTAATTTAACAATACTTTTATTTATTTTAAGATCTTCAGCTATAGAATCTAATACTTTTAAAATTTTTTCATTTAAAATTTTTAAATCTTCTTTTTCTTCTACTATATCAGAAACATTAGCATCTTCATCTACTAAAATATCAGCCAAACTTAAATCTTCTGTTACTACATTATCCTCTAAATTAAATAAAGGTTTTGGTTGTTTCTTTTGAGTTTTATCATAATCTATAAAATCTCTATGTATAACAGCATAAGATAAAGTAGAAATTCTATATTTTTCAGGATCATATATCAAACAAGCTTTCCACAATCCAGTTTTTGCAATTTGTAAAGCTTCATCATAATCCCAATATTTTGTTCTATAATAATTAGAAGCTACTTTATGAGCTATATTTATATTATCATTAAACAATTTTTCTATCTTTTTTACTTCTTCAGGACTTTTATTTTTAGCAGATATCTTCTGATAATATTTTTTATTATCACCCATAAGCAAAAGTAACCCCCTTCAAATAATATTTTATATATATTATAACATGTTTTGATCAATTAATAACTTGTTAATATATCTAAAATATTATTTTTCATTAAAAAATTATGTAATTGTTGTGTTTTATTTTTACCATATTCTGATTTAAATATATTTAATTTTAGCCCTTTACAAATATCAAAAATAGTAATGCGCTGTTTTTTTATTGATTTAATATCTTCTTTATTTTCTACAGGTTCCAATTTTTTAAAATCAATTTTATCATTATTTAAAACACGTTCTTCGAATAATAGTATACTATCTTTTACTTCAATATCATTACAATTATTTATTAAATTCAAATAATCAGGTTCAAATTCAGCAATATTACAAATCAAATATCCTGCTATAACTATTAAAGATTGCAATTTTTTATCTTTAATTGAATGTACTCTATCCAATAATTCTATCATTTTTAAGTTATCTTCATTTCTAGAATCAGAAATATTAAATCTAGCTCTTGCATTATCATTATTTTTTTCATCATAAATATTAATTTCATCCAAAGAACCATAAAAATACTTTCCTCTTCTTGCTCTTACATCAATAATATTTTTTACAGCATTGACTAATAATGCTTTTGTATTAGCATGATTTATTAATAAATTAGATTTCTTTAAAACAATTTCATATAAATAATCATATAAAGCTATTTTTTCTCCAAATTCAATTTGAAGTGAAGAACCCCAAAAAGTATGTACTGTTTTCCAAATCATATTATCTAAAGATTCCTCAGAAAGCCATTCAGGTAATATACCTATATTTGGATTATCATATCTTATTTTTAATTCATCCAATGTTAGTAAATCTTCATACTCACTTAATATTCTATTTACTTCTTCCTCCTCTATATTATATTTTTCTGCGTACATTTTTGTCTTTTGCTTTTTAGATGTATATTTGCGCATATCACTACCTCCTTTGTATTTATAAATTAGGCTATTCTTTTGTAACAACCTGACCATATATTATATTAAAAAATATAAAAAATCAAGTGTTTAATTTAAAATACAAAAAATTAAGCAAATGCACTTATATCAACAGGTTGAATGACGTTACATAATTTTAAAAAACCTAGCAAAGCATTGATAATAGTGAGTTTAAAAAATTTTAAATTTTTTTAAATTTTTTTTAAAATTTTTTATAAAAAAACTATATAGATTTTATTTAAAATAATAAGGTAAAATATATATTTACATTATTAAATAACTACACAAAGAAAATAATCAAATAGTTTCTCTTTTGCTAATTTACCTGTTTTTATCATTTCATCTAATTTAGCCACTTCATAAGCAGTCTGCAATAGAGAATCAGCATCATATGGTATTATATAATCTCTAATTGTTTTGATTCTACCCCAATTATATTTATATTCATATGCAATATTGCCACCTTGATATTTACCATATTTCACTATTAAATAAGCAATAATATAATCTTGAAATATACTTTCTAAAGCTATCCAAAATTGTTCTTGAAATTTTTCTTGTACAATATGATACCAAAAAGATAAGGCTCTAAAATTACCTTTTAAAATATCATCCATTAAAGCATAACTATGAAATTCAGGATATTCAAATAATAATTGATTTTGTGTAAATAATTCATTATATGCAGCTTGCTCGCTAATATTTTTCGCTTGAGCAAAAGATCTTATTTTATCAGCTTCTAATAAAATTTTATTATAATTATTATGACAATTTTTAGCTAATTCTTCCTTACTAGCAATATCTAATTTTAATTCACTTTGTACAAATTGCTGAGCTATATTATCACTAACTTCAGGAAAATAAGTGACATTTTCATCGAAATTTTTATATAAACTAGTATTAGTTATATCATCTTCATAATCTAAAATTACACAATCGTTTTTATCTATTTTTGTAATAAATTCTTCAATTTTATCTTTTTTTAGTCTAGCAAAATCTAAATCTCCAGGCACTACATATAATGTAGTAGTTTTAAATAAGTTTCCACCACCAAAAGAATTACTTAAGTTTAAAGCGTTATTTACAATTGTCTTTTTAGAATATTTTTTCGATAAATAATCAATATAATGTTTTCTTAGACCAAAATCTTCTCCATAAAAAACATAAAATTTATTTATTTTATTAGCTAAAATATCCTCTTTTAAATCTTTTAAATTCTTCATTTCATATTTTCCTTTTTATTAAAATTATATATTTCATAGAATATTCTATATAAAAGCATCTTCCTTTTTAATGTATATTCTCTTTCTAAAGATTGTTTACCTTTAATTATTATTTTTAATATTGTATTATAAGAATAAAATTTTTGATTTTCTATTTTATATTTTATAACATTTATTAAAAATTCTAAAAACAAAGCAACAGCATCTATTTCCTCATATCTATTTTCAAATCTAGCCATTATTTCTAAAATATCTTCAATTTTCAAATATGTAATTTTATTTACTATTTCAAATGTAAAATTAACTAAACCATTTAAATTTGGATAATCTTTAAAATAATTAATTTTGGCAGGACTATTAATTCCAGCTAGTATTAATTTATTTTTCAAATCATCTTCAGGAAAATAAGGTTGCATATAATCAAATAATTCATCTTGAGAATAAGGATTCATTATTATTAATCTAGCTCTACTTTGCAATGTTTTTATTTGAGGCCCTCCAGTAATAACTATATAATTACCTGGAATTGGTTCTTCTGTTACTTTTAATAAAGCATTTTTTGCTTGTAATGAAGCTTCTTGAAAATCTTTAAAATGATATAAAATATTAGTATTAGGCTTCATATTATTTATTAAATCCCTAACAGAATTAACAGAATTATTCATTTTAACATAATGTAATTTAAATTTTTCACATAAATATAAAGTTAGATAAGATTTACCCATATGTCTATCCCCTTGAATAATTAAAAAATTAGGTAAATCTTTCCATTTATTTATTAATTCTAAATTTTCATGTTGACCTATTATATACATTCTTCTACAATCCAACTTTCTACTAATATTTTTAAATCTTCAGATGAATAATTATTTCTAATATGTAATAAATTTAAAAACTGATTTCTTAAATTATCTAAGCATTGATTATTTTTTAAAAATTCTATAGTGTTATCTGAAATAGTTACAATATTACTATCTTCAGTAATTAAATATTTAATACAATTTTGTAAAAATTCCATATACAGTTTAACAAATAAAGAAGTATCAATACCAGTTAAATATAAATCATTAAACATTATTAAAGCTTTTTTAGAATCTTTAAATAAAATTAATCCACATAATTTTAATAAAGTTTCTTCATCTACACCACCACTAGTAACTTTTTGAACATTTTCAATTGTTAATACAGGACTAAAATCTATACATTTTTCTAAAGTGGTTATAGCATCTCTCATTCCACCTTTAGCTAATCTAGCAATATATTGTATAGCAGATTCTTCATAATCAATATATGCAGCCCCCTGTCCTTCTGCTATTTGTCTAGCCTTACATTCTTCTTCAGATACATTAGGATCATTAAAATAATCTATATTTTCTTTTTCAATTATATACTTTAAACGTTTAACAATACCTTGAGTACTTATTCTTTTAAAATTAAATCTTTGAACACGAGACATTATAGTACCTATAATCTTTTGAGGATCAGTAGTACAAAAAATAAAAATAACATATTCAGGAGGTTCCTCTAATATTTTCAACATAGAATTCCATCCAGCTGTAGTTATCATATGACATTCATCTAAAATAAATATTTTATATTTACCTTGTAAAGGTCTTGTTCTACATTCTTCTTGAATATTACGCATAGCATCAACACCATTATTACTAGCACAGTCTATTTCTATAGGTCTACCTTGACCATTATTAATTAAATTTGCTATAATTCTAGCAGATGTAGTTTTACCGGTACCAGCTCCACCACAAAACAAATAAGCATGCTTTAAATTATTATTTTTTATTTGATTTTCTAATATTGTTTTGATACTATCTTGCTCGCTTACATCTTCAAATGTTTTTGGTCTATATTTATTTGCTAAAGATAATTTCTTATTCACTTTAATAACTCCTTTATTTATCTTTTTATTTCATTTTCAAATTTTAATTCATTAAGATTAAATTTTCTTTCTTTACTATTTTTTGGCAAATTTATTACCATTAAATATTGAGGTAATATTGATTCAAACCATTTATTATTAAAAGCATAAAATATTTCACCTTCAACTTTTATTGTTTTTAAAAAACCATTATAAGCACTTTTTCTACTAGCCATTTTATTAGTCAAATAATCAATTCTAGTACCTGATAACCAATATAATTCATCACAACATTTTACTAAATCATGTCGCAATGTACTTGTAGGATCTTTTGATAAAGGATCTATATAATCTTCAAACCATTTCATAAGTAATTTTGTAACACCATAATCATTATCAAATAAAGTACTATTATAACAAACTTCTTCTAAATCAGCGAAAAATAATTTTACTTTTTCATAATCAGGTTTTATACCATTACCTAAAACTTGTTTAAATCTAGGGCGTAATCTATTATACCATATTTGTATAACAGTTCTACTATTATATAAAACAGGCGTTATAAGAGTTTTAATCTTATAATTTTTCAAACTATCTTGAATTATATTTTTTAAATGTAAAGGTAATTTAATATATTTCTTTCCGCCATCAGCAACAGAAATACTTATAATATAAATTCCTGAACTAACAGTTACACTACTCTTTTTTAATTTAATTATTTTTTCTGAGTTATTTTCAGCTTCTATAACTGTAGCAGTTCTATCAGGCATGAAATCTACCTCCTTTATAAATTAATTAATATCTTTAAGTAAATCTATAAAGTATTTAAACGTATTTTCATCAATGATATAATATCTATTTTTATTATCTCCAAAATCAAAACATAAAGTATTATATTCTTTATTACAAGCAAATTGTTCTTCTTTTAATTTATCCAACCATTCTTTTTTTATAGAAAAAGATTTTTTAGGTTGCATGCAAGTTTTAGCTTCTATAAGCCATTCTTGACCTATATATAAATCACCTTTTTGAAAAGCTGTAGCTCCTGAATTTGGAGTTCTATTAGCATTTAAAGATTTTGCAATTGCTTTCTCTTGATTAGTACTAGCATCTCTTGTAGATTTATACATCAAAACACCTCTTATTTCTTTTTAAAATCAATTTTAACAATATTTTTTGATTCATCAATATTACTTTGCTGTCTTATTCCAAATAATTGTTAAATAAGGCATTATTTGCGTCATATAAGATCTAAATTTAGTTTCATCTAAATCAATAGTATCTTCATCTGTAATTTCAATATTAACTATTTCCATTCTACCTACATATGCTATTCCATATTTTTTAACTTCAGGTAAATTTTGAATATGTTGAGCTAAAACACCAGCTAAAATATCATCAATAGCTATTAAATGATCATCATTTTCTAAGTTTATTTTTATCATTTCAGCATTAAATACTTCTTCTGGTTTACTCGCTCTATATAATTTATATCTAACTAACATAATTCACTCCTTATTCATCTTTACTTGTATTAACTATTTTATTAGCATCAGCTAATATATCAGCATCTACAACTTCTTCTACTTTTTTACCATCCATAGCATTATCTATCAGAGCTACCCATTCTTCATGTTGCTCTAATTGTTCTTTTAATTTAGGTTTACCTTGAATTTTTTCAGTATTTAAAATTTCACCAGTGTTGGTATCTATAATATCAAAATATGAACCTTTTTGATTTATAACACCTGTTTGTATACCTACATCAATATAATCATTCATAAAATCAGGTCCTGTTAAATAATTTATTGTATAATAGCCAACACGCCTTGTAGGTTCAAATATTTTTGTCTTTTTTACTACAACATGTATTATATTACCTGCAGGATTTTCTGCATTATTAGTTAATTCTTTTCCATTTACATCTATAAATTTACCTTTTCTGAATTCAAATCTAGCTGAACAAGCATGTTTAAAAGCTCTACCACCAGGTGTTATTGTACCTCCAAACATACTATTTAAATCTTCTCTAACTTGATTTATCATTATCAAAGTACATTTATATTTAATTAAAGGGCCTTTAATTAAATTAACAAATCTGGTTAATGTAGCCGCTATTCCTCCATAAGCTTTTTTCTCTAAAGACTCATCATATACTTGTTCAGATACTAAAGTAGCTACAGAATCTAAAACAGCTAAGCCTACTTCTCCAGTTTCTATAACTTGTCTTAGTACATCTAAAACTTTTTCAGCTGATTCACCTTGAGGTTGCCAGATCATTACTTTTTCAACATCTACTCCAAATTTTCTTGCCCATACAGCATCAAATGTTCCTTCTTCATCTAAAAAGAAAATCTTCTTTTCTAAAAAATCTTTATTTCCTTTAGCTTGCTCTTCTTCATATTCTTTTTGAAATTTTATCTGAGCATTTTTCATTAAATCAAAAGCTGATGTAGTTTTACCACTACCTTCAGGTCCTGCAAATTCATATATTCTTCCTGTAGCTAATCCTCCAAAGGTCATATAATTTAATCTAGGACTAGTAAATCTAATCTTATCATATTCATCTTGCTTTACACCATAACCAATTGTATTTTCTCCAAATTTTTTACCAATTTCTTTTGCTAATACATCTAATCGAGACATTCAATTTACCTCCAATTATTAATTTTCTTCTAAAAGTTCTACAGTATTTATATTTTTATACATACTAAGAAAAGGTATTCTAGCTCCAGTTACTTCTACTTTATATTTTTCACCTATATCTAGTTCATTATATAAATCTGTACTATTAAATTTACCTTTAAAAAACAAATCTTCAATTTTATAAGTTTCTCCTTCTTCAGTAGCTACCAAATATAAATCTGATTCACCATTTCTTTTTACATATTTATCTTTTACAGTTATTTCTATTACTTCTTTATTCTGATATTCTATTGTATAACAATAAAACCCAAAACCTATAATTGCTAAAACAAATAATAAAATTAATATATTAGTAATTATATTACTATTAATATTTTTTATCATCTTTTCTACCTCAACTTTATTATATTTAAAATCTATTTCTATATTTATCAATATCATATTTTTGTTGTCTAGAAGCTTGTACTTTTTTTACAGCATTTAAAGTTTCTATTGCTAATTCAAATTTTTGTTTTATAATTTTATAACTACGCTCATAAATTATTTTTTCTAATTGCTGAGCTCTTGTTTGTAGATCTGCAACTGCATTTTTATCACTAATAGTTCCTCTAGCTGCTCTATATGCTTCTGATTGCGCTTCTTTATATATTTGATTTGCCATATCACTTTGCATACCTACAATTTCTTGTTCTTCCATAGAATCATATAAAACAATAGGAAGTTGAAGAAGAATATCATCTATCTCTAAATCAGTTAATTCATTACTATCATCTTTTAATAACTTTCTTATATTATGAATAATTATTGTAACATCTTCTGTTTTATTTTTTACAATATTTCTGATGATATCTTCTATTTCTACAGTAGATTGAGCTCTTTCTGTAGCACCTAAATCATATTTTGGTTTATTTAAGTTATTATCTTCCATTATATTTATTCAACTCCTATTTTTTGTCATCTAACCAGCTTTGATAAAGTTTAAACCAATCTTCTAATAACATTGTAGCTTTCCATGGTTTTCTATTTTTTCTATGAAATACTACAGGAATTCTTTTTTCCTTTTTTGTTTTTAAATCTCTTATACTTTGTTCCATAGCCTTATCAATATTCAATTGTTCTACTCTTTTTACTTCAATATGTATTCCTGGTAAGCCTTCACAATCTGCTAATGATTGCTCTAACTTACCATTTGTTTGTGCAGTTCTATGAACATTTGTAAAACCGTATTTTTGACACTCATGAGCAAATTCTAATTCACCATGCGCACCTTTTTTCTTACTATTAATAGTTTTCTTTTTCTTTTTAGAATCCATAAATTACCTCTTATTAATTCATAATACTTAAACCTATTTTTCTTTCTCCAGCTAAAATACCTACTACATCTTTATTATTTTCATCAACTAAGAAACATAAAGTTTCTTCTGTACAATCTTTTAATGTAGTAATAAATGATTTAGCTTCTAATTTAAAAGGTGCAATATTCTTATTAGAATTTTGTACAGGTAATTTAGAAGCAGCATAACCACCATCAACTTGTACTACAATATATCCTAGTTCTGTAGATATTAATAAAGTAGCATCATTCATAGGTATAAATAAGGCAGCTTTCTCTAAATCATTTAATAATTTAGTTCTACTAAACGTTATTTGAGTATCATATTTAATATTTTTTAATTTATCAAGACCTTCTAATGGATAGTCTCTAAAATCTTCAAAATCTTTACAATATCCTAATAATGTAACTTCATCACTTTCAATTTTTATATATTGATTATATGGAACTCCATCAATCATTTCTTTACCAAATCCAATCTTTGCATTATCTCCAAAATTAACTTGAGTAATTATATTAATTAAACTTGGAGCTATATAAAATTGATAATTTTTTAATTCTTCTAAATTATTTTCAATTTCAAATACATATTTATCTGTAGCACAAATATTTTCATTACAATATACTCCTGATAATTGAGTATCTACAGCTTGATTTCCTGAATAAATAACAGCATGCGCTATTGCTTTTTTAAATGCGGCTAAATTGAAATCAAAAGTTTGAATGTCATTAAATTTCTCATTTATAGGAAAATGTAATTCTTCTCCAGTACTAATATCATATCTTTCTGCAAATTTATAAACACCATTGTCTGCAAATACATTTATAATATGAGAATCTTTATCTAATGATAATTCAATATATTCTCCCATAACTTTTGATATAAAAGCTGTAAATAAAGTATTACTAATTCCAATAGATATATCTTCTGTAAATCTAACAGATGTATCTTTTTGAATTAAAATATCAGCTCCATTACCACAAATAATTTCAAATCCTTCTTCACTAAATTTCAATTGTAATACTTGTGATAAAGGTTGATTTGTATTGTTTATACTTATTTTAGAAGCATTAGTTAAGAATTGTTGAATTTTTTCCGTTTTTATTTTCAAAGAATTCATTACTACAGGTTCTTTATTTTCTACTTTATTTTCTGTCTCTATCTCAGTAGCAGATTCATTAACAACTATATTTTGAGTATTTACAGGATTAATAGTAGTAACTGTATTTATTAAATCAGCTTTAGCTTCATTCATAACTTGTTGTACTGAATTAGGTTGAATAACAGGCTTAACTACAGTTGCGGCTGCCTTATTATCATAAACTAATGCTTCACTATTAATATTATTAACTTGAGCATTTAATACTTGTGCTGTATTATCTTGATTTTGAATATTATTCAAATTATTTGTATTTTGAATATTATTTAAATTTAAAGTATTATAATTATTTTCCATAATCTTTTACCTCTTTCTATTAATTAATCTCTTTTATACAAATTTTGTATTTTAGCTTCAATTTCTTTTCTAGCTTCTATATTTGATCTTAATTTATCACTCATAAATGTAACATCTGTAACACCATCAGCTTTTGCTCCTCTAGCAGATACACATCCATGATTCATAATTAACTGAACATATACTTGATCTGAACCTGTTGCTAATTCTATACATTCAGCTATATCAGAAGCTAATTTTTCTTGTAATTGTAATCTTTTAGAACACATATGTACTATTCTAGGTATTTTAGATAATCCAATTACTTTATATCCTTCTTTTTCAATCATAGCTGGTATATAAGCTACATAAGCAGTACCATTATACATAAGAGCTAAATGATGCTCACAATGTGAAAATACATCATTGACTTGCATAACTACAATATTATCACTAGGAACAATAAAACTTTTATTATACATATTTGCAATTTCTTGATTTGTATATTTTTCTCCTTCTAATAACTCTTGCCAATATCCAGCTACTCTTCTAGGAGTTTCAATTAAGCCAGGTCTATTTATATCTTGTCCCATTGCCTCTAATAACATTTTTGTAGCTTCTTGTACTTTCTCATAATTAAATTTATCTTGCATTTATAATCCTCCTTTCTTATACACCTCTTTGATCTACAGGCCATATAAATTTATGTAATTGTAATTGAACTCTCACTGGAGTATATTCATTATATAAATCATTATCTTGTAAAAATTCTACAATTTCCTTAGGCTCTATTTCACCAAATACAGGACTTAAATAAACTATATTATGATATAAATATCTTTTACCATAATCTACTTTAAATATAAGATTTTTTATAATATCTGCAGCTTTTTCTAAATCTTGTCTATTACCGACAACAAATTTATAAACAACATTTTTAAATAAATATTTATCTATATCAAAATTATCAATTAACATTTTATTTTCCATGCCTGAACTTGGGCATTTATAATCAACTGTAAACCAAACATTTTCATACTCATCTTTAGGAGTACCATTAAAATTAAAATATTTTTTTATAGATACAGAGCCATTAGTTTCTACATTAACATTAAAACCTTTCTCAGATAAAGCTCTCAATAAATAATCTACATCTAAATGAATTAAAGGCTCTCCTCCAGTTAAAGTTATATTTTTAGTTTTATATTTTTCACATTCTTGTATAATTTCTGTAATACTTAATTCTTTATAAGGTTTATTTTCATTTTCTTGTTCATAAGAATATTTAGTATCACAATATCCACAACGCAAATTACAACCATATAATCTTATAAACGTGGTTAATTCACCAGCTCTTTTTCCTTCACCATCTATACTATTAAAAATTTCAACAACTTTCATTTTAAACTCTCCTAATAATTTTTTAGCATAATCTCTAGGATTAACTTTATATGGAAGTCTTCTGACCCCTGTTAATTCCTGTTTCCAATCTTTTAAAGCAGACAACATTTTATCTCCTTGCTCTACAGTTTTTATTGTTTTTAAATGAACTTCTGCTTCAGAAACATTTAATCTTTTACTAAATTCTTGCAATAATTCTACTCTAGTTAAACTTAAATATTTCATTAAAAAACTTCTATATCTACCAATCAATACATATAATTGATTTAAATGTTGCTTTTCATTCATCATATTTTCTTAATCCTCATCTTCCTCATAAGTTGCTATATTTCCTTCTGATTCTTGTACTGTAACTTTATAACAAGTTACTATTTGTTCACATATCCATTTTGCTATATTTTCTGCAGTTGGATTTATTCCTTGTAATTCTGGTACTTCATTTATATATTGATGGTCTAATTTATCATGAATCATCTTTTTAATATTAGTAAAATCTTCTACCATACCATTTTCATTTAAATTTTTAGATTTACAATAAACAGTTACTATCCAATTATGTCCATGTAAATTTTGACATTTACTTTCATAATTTAAAGTTAAATTATGTGCTCCTGCAATTTCCATTCTTTTTGATACATAATACATATTTTATTCCTCCTAGCTTAATATTAATTTTGTAGAATACTCTTCTTTAATTGAAGATAATTCCATTTCTACTATTTTTATATCTTTTGGATATTTATAAACATCATATAAATTATAAGATACTCGATCTTTTAAATATTGAATTAAATTTTCAGCTACTACTTCACCATCTAATTCTATAAATGGAATTGAATATCGTTCTAAAGTCTTAGCAATTTCTTGACAAATAATATTATTTTTATTAAATATAAATTGTCTATCAGGTACTGAATCTTTCAATATTCTTGTCAATTCTTCTTGTGGAATTATCATACCTAAAGGTTCTGTTTGAGGTCCTTCTACTATAACTTTTAATTTATATGTTCTACTATACAAACCATCATATTCAGTATTAAATTTTGGTAATATATGAGCTGTTTCAAATGCTACACTACAACTTGTTTGTAATCTCATTTGACTTTTCTCCTTTCTCTTATAAAATAAATCATGTCCAAATAATTGTATATATTTTGGTCTTAATATTTTTATTGCTTGTTTGCATTGATCTCGATTAAACATTGAAACATGAGTTATTTCTGATGGTAAATTCATTTGAGCAGCTAACCATTTATACATTGTATTTCTAGCTCCTCTTCTATTTGAACTATATAACCAAATTGCATCTAAATATAAATGCACTGTATGTCTATAATGTTTTACATTTTTATAACCAATTTGTTACACCTCCTAAATCATAATACTCTTTATTATTTATAACATGTTTTAGAGGGTGTAACAAATAAATTTATTATATTAATAAATAGTTTTATCTGCCTTTTCTTTAAATGAATTAAATACTTTTATAGTTTCATCTCTATCCATAGGAATAGTTTTTAATATTTCACTTGTTGAATTTTCATCATTCATATTTTGTATAAATTTATATATTATATCATCTCTAAATCCTATATCAGCTGCATCTTCTTTTGTATTACCATAATATACTGTTTTTATATTAGCCCATATAATTGCTGATAAACACATAGGACAAGGATAACAGCTTGTATATAATTCACAACCAGTTAAATCATGAGTATTTAAATTTTGACAAGCATTTCTTATTGCCATTACTTCTGCATGAGCTGTAGGATCATTATTAGCTAAAACATGATTATTTCCAACTCCTACAACCAAATCATCTTTCACTACAACAGCTCCAAAAGGACCTCCTGCATTTGTTAATAAATTTTGTTTACTTAATTCATCAGCCATTTGCATATATTTATTCATTATAATGTCCTCCTTTTATTATATTTAAAGCTTCTTTAAATTGATCTACTATATCTTTATCATCTACTTTATAAAATAAATTATTTATTATTTTATCTACAACTGTCAAAGCTTTTTGTATATCTTCATCAGATCTAGTTTCTTCCCATGGAAAATTAATCCAATTATCAGTTTTTTCAAACATCCAATAATCAGGTTCTACTAAATTATTTCGTTTGTAATACATGGAAACAATAGTATATCCTTTATCTTTCCAAGCTTCTGCGGTTTTTCCTGTATCTACAATATCATCTACAATTAAACATCCTTTTTGAGGTGCCCCTAAAAAAGGTAATCCATATTTATGTGAAATCATAACAGCAAATAATAAACCACCTCTTGCAGGACCATAAACACCTGTAAATTTCTGTTCTTGAATAAAATCTTGCAAAGAATTTATAAAATGATCTACATCCATCCATGTAACAAATTCTTTTTTTATTGTCATATCTCTTTCATCTCGTTCATTAATATCAAACATTTTTTAATTCCTTTCTATTTAATGAGCGTAACTTCACTAAAATCTAAATTATAATTTTTAAATTTTTTAACATCATTTGCTAATTTACTACTATAACAACCAATTCCTACACCAAAACTGGAATCATATATTTTTATTCTATCTATTTTATAAATATTATCAGTTATTTGTTTTAATCCTATAACACCTCTAGTAGCTCCAAAAGCTCTAATAACCATTCTTTTAAGGTGTTTAGTAGAAAATATTTGCATATCATTATAAATATAAGTCTGATATGGATAATCTGTTATAGGTTGTAAAATAATATATTTATCTATAAATTTTGTTAAATCACAAACCAAGTCAGTTTTACTTAAATTTTTATATTTATAAGTAACTTTCATTGTATTTTCCATATTAGCTCTCCTTAGTTTTTAATTTTAAATATTTAACAAATCTAGCAGTTAAAGGTGATACAACAGCTTCTACAAGTGTTTCAATACATGTAGTAAATAAAACTAATTGACCTATCATTGTCCATGAGTTTTCAACTGTTCCTGGAATATTTAATGGAGCAAAAGCAATTAAATAGAATAAAGCATTATCTACAAGTTGTCCAAACAAAGTAGATATTATAGCTCTAAACATAAATCTTTTTGAATCATTTTGATCTTTACTTCTAACTTTCATTATATACATAATTTGAGTATTTATAAAATTACCCAATAGAAAAGCTGTAATAGATCCTATAACAATTCTCCACCCAGTACCTAATACAGTTGCATAAGAACTTTGAATAAAATCACTAGTTCCTGGAATTATAATAGCTATCCAACACACTAAATTAAATAAAAGATTTAATATAGCTCCACATGTAAATGTTTGTATTGCTCTTTTTTTACCCCAAATTTCAGTTACAACATCCATACATGCAAATACTAACCATGAGATTAAAGTACCACCTGTTGTTATAGCCATTAATGAATTGCCAAAAGTCTTTACAGCTAAAATATTTTGCATTATTGCTCCTGCTATATATCCAGCAGTTATTATTACTAACCAATCTGATATTTTTATATTTTTTAATTTACTTAACATATTTAATTCCTCCTAGTATTTTTATAGTTGGTCGGATTTACATACAACTATTTATTTAATTTAATTTTTTTACATTATTATCTACATATTCAATTGGATCCTCTACTCCATTTAATTTAAAAGCATTTATTCTATCAATACAAGTACCACAAGTACCACATGCTTTTTCTCCACCTTCATAGCAAGACCAAGTTAATTCATAAGGAACTCCTATTTCTAAACCTGTTTTTACTACTCCAGCTTTATTCATATTAATTAAAGGTCTATTAATATGTATTTTTCCATAAGTTCCTATACTAATTGCTTCATCCATTGCTTTCGCAAATTCTGGACTACAATCAGCATAAGCTTCACCAGCTGCATCATCTGCATGTGCTCCATAATAGATTTCTACATCTTCACCAGGAAATAAACTATCAGCATAAGCAGTTGCTATTGAAAGTAATAATCCATTTCTAAAAGGTACATAAGTTGCAACTCTACCTTCTCCATTTTCTGCTATTTGTTCTGCGTAACTTTTATGCTCGATAGCATCTCCTCCTTTTACTAAGGTACAAACATTTTTAGCATATTTCATTACATTTGAAATATCTTCCTCAATATGTCTTACACCATAATATTCTGCAATCTTTTTAGCACACTCCAATTCTTTAGCATGTTTTTGTCCATAGTATAATGAAGCTGTAATAACATTTTCTTTACCGTACTTTTGTACAGCAAGACCTACACAAGTTGTTGAATCTACTCCTCCTGAATTTAATACTAATGCTTTTCCCATTTTAAATTCCTCCTTATTTTTTATTTTTTTATATAAAAAGCCTATCCTATTTCTTAGAATAGGCTCTTTTTAACATTATAATTTTGATTATTTATACTATTTGCTAAATTATCCCAGTATTCTATATTAGATATTAATAATTTAGTTTTTTCGTCATTTCTAAAATTATTTTCTTCTTCTAACAATTCATCATCTTTTGCTTGTTCTATAGCATCTAATTCTGCTTGTTCTATTGAATTTCTACCTCTTGGTTTAAATATTTTATTATAATCATCAGATCTATAAGAACCGAATTCTGTACATTGAAATCCATGATTAGCATTCATTCCGGGTGTAAAAGAATCACAAGATTCAAATGGATATTTTCTCCACATTTTTTCAGAGCTTACTCCAAATCCATGAACTTTTACATTTGGATTACTACTAGTTTTAATTATATTAAAAGCTTCTGTTAAGAAAGCATCTCTTATTTTAGTAGTTTTACCTACTAAACCTCCTAAAGCAATATAATCTAATGGTCTTCCTTGTGAATCTCTAAATTCCATAGCCTGCTTTAAATATTCAAAAGGTTCTCCAACATGGAAAGTATATAAAAGTTTTTGTGGATTATTTAATCTATTATACATGTACAAAAAATTATCCCAAGTATCTTTTGCACATTTTGCTTTTTCATCCTTAGACATTGTAGGTAATGGTATAACATCTATTTGTCCAAATAATGTTACATATTTATCCCATTTATTTATCCAATTAATATATTCATCAACATCAATATTAATATTTTTACTCCAAGCAGTAAAAGCTCCTGAATCTATCATAATAGATCCTTTAGTTATACTAAATGCATCTAATATTTTATCATCAGTTAAATTCTTGAAATACCAATAAGAATGCAAACTATTAAATTTTCTATCTCCTAAATTCTTTACATAATATTCTCTAAATTTTCCTGATAAATTACCTGAAAATACATTATAAAATTTCATTTACTTACACTCCTTAATTTAATTCACTTTCATACTTATTAAATATTTCATACGCTTCAGGAGTATCATCTAATGGAATATCTTCACCATACCAAACTTTAAAGGCTTCGACATCACATTTCATAGGTACTCCTATTTTTTCAGCTCCAGCTTGTATCATTAATTGACTCATTAATTGACCACAACGTTTCCTATTAACAAAAGGACATTCAGCTATAACTTCATCATGCACTGGAAACAACATCTTAAATCCTAAATCTTTCAATTCTTGATTTGTTCCTAATAAAATCATAGCACGCTTACTCATATCAGCTGCACTACCTTGTATAATAGAATTAACAACTTGTCTATTTGCTTCAGCTATATATCCACTATTATTTGTTATATCTACTCCATGTTCTTTTGCTTGCTCTATAATTTTTGTTCGTCTGTATTGATTTGCTTTTTCTAATTTTTCAATATAATAATCTTTAATATCTTGACTAACTTCTTCTTGTGCTTGACTAGTAGCTGTAAATAATGGGTTAAAATCTACAGGTCTTTTATCATTATATTTAAATTCAAATCTTTCATCTTGAATATGTTTTAAATATCTTCTACGACCCCAAGCAGTTGTTGTATAACCCAATCTTTTTGCTTCTGCTTGTTTTTCTTCTACGAATACTTTTATTAAAGGATAAGCATTAAAGAAGTCATCAATTAATTTTTGTGCTTCATCAACACTCATTCCTAATAATTCAGCAACAGATGCTGTACCTCTTCCATATAATATACCTAATAATACACTTTTAATCTGTGTTCTTCTTTTCTTTCCTTCAACATTTGTTCTATCTGTTTTATTACCATTTTCATCTAAATAAAATTCTAAACAGTTTTCATATGTTGTATGAAAAGCTTCAGCTGCCATTGTACTATATAAATCTTTTCCAGTAAAATAAGCATTTTGCATTGATGTATCTCCACTTAACCAAGCCAAACATCTAGGTTCCTGTTGTGAAAAATCACTAGATAATAATACATTACCAGGACCAGCTCCAAACAATCTTCTTATTTCTTTAGCTTCTCCTTTTGAAGGTATTTGTTGTAAATTTGGATCTGAACTTGAAAATCTACCAGTCGCAGCACCATATTGATTTAAAGATGTATGTATCTTACCTGTAGAAGGTTCTATTCTTTTTGGAAGTGCTACAAGAAAGGCATCTATTAATTTTTCCATTTTTCTATATTCAAGTAAGGCTAATGTCAATGGTGTATTTATTTCCTTTAATTCATTAACTCCAGTACCTTTTCCAGCTTTTGTTTTATATTTTAATATATCATAAAATAAAATACTTAATTGAGCTGGACTAGAAATTAATATCGGATCATCTAATTTTTTATTATAATGTTTTATTCTATATTCTTGTATTTGATTTTCATAAGGTTTTATTTCATCATATACTTTCTTTTTAGCTTCTTCCAATCTAACTGAATATTTTTCATATAATTCTTTTAACATTTTATTATTGATATGCACTCCAGTTCTTTGCATATCTTCTAGAATTGGTAATAAAGGCATTTCTATATTTTCGAATACATATTTTATACCTTCCATATCAGGTTCATTCATTCTTTTATATTGATATTGAAATAACTTATAGGTCATTAAAGCATCTTTTCCAGCATATATTGTAGCTATATCTAAAGGCACATAATCAAAAGTTACTCCTTTGAATAATGTATCAAATCTATTAACACCTTCATCTTCTACAGCAATATATTTATTATATAAATATTTCAAGTTATGTTCTTCGTCTTGATCAAATAAATTAGCTGCTAACATTGTATCCCAATAAGGATCTGGAATAGGATATCCAAAAAATGTTCTTAATACTGCAAGATCGAATTTTGCATTATGATAAATCCATTTATAATTTTTTGTTTTAAAAATATTTCCAAATATTTCTTTTATATCATTTATTGCAATTTGATTTAATAATCTAATATTATATAAACTAGATTTATGATTAATTGGAATATATACAGCCTCTTTTCCATTACATAAAGATATTCCTACTAACTGATCAGTTAAAAAATTAAGTCCTGTGGTCTCAGTATCTATACCTATTATATCTTCACTATTATTAAAGAAATTAATTAAATCTTCTTTATTAGTAATACATTTACTAACGTCTTTATAATCTTTTAATTTCTCTTCTACTAATTGTTTAGCTGTTAATACTAAATCATCAATTGTTTGTCCTTTTTTTAACTTAATATTAGGTTGATTAACGGAAGAACTCTTATTTGATTTTGTTGATTTTTTAGGCATTTCAAATAAGGGCATTCTTATTTCCTCCTTTATTAAAACATATCTAAAGTTCTTCTAGTTGCAGTAGGAGCTGCTTGTTGTGTATTTTGACCATTTTGAGTACTTACAGGTTGTGCATTTGGATTATAATCATAATCAGAAGGTCTAATAATATTTATCTCGAATGGATCTTTTATTTCTCCAAATTGATCTTTTGTTTTACCATCATTTGCTCCTATGGCAATTGGAGTATAAACAGTATTTTGCATATCTTTTCCTGTTCTTTTTAATTTATATATTTGTCCTGAAATTGGTAAATTTGCAGGTATTTCAGCAAAATATGGTTGCAATGTTTTTTCAAGAAATGATCCAGATCTTTTCCAATATTGAATTTCTCCAGTATCTTCATTATAAATAGGAATAACAATTCTAACTACAGGTCTATTTCCTGATGCACACCATTTACATACATCTATTGGATCTCCTTCTTGTCTAGCACAATCTATTGTTGCATAATTTTGATTTTTATTAAATTCATGAACAACATATGCTTCAATATCATTATAATTATTATATAAGAATCTAACATTAGCTGATTCTCCATCTTTTAATGAAAAAAATGAACCTCCTCCCCTTGAATAATTTTTAATTTGATCGTTTGTAATTCTTGCCATTTTACATTCTCCTTTCTGGCCTGGGAGCCTATCCCCTGATTTATAATTTTTATAGGCTATATATTATAACATCTAAACGATGATTATAATCTAACATTATCTTTATAATAAAATAATAACCATTCTTTAAAAGTTACTGCAGCTACTTGACTAAATTCTTCTTTAGATAAATCATTAACATCTTTACCTTCAGGAATTAAAGCTACATATGTTTTTATTTTATTTTCTTGTAAAAATTTTCCTAGTTTAAAAATACCATGTCTTCCTGCATCATCAGGATCTAAAGCTAATACAAAACCATTACAATTTAAATTTAGTAATTCTTTATATTGTTTTTCTGTACCTGTACCTAAAAGAGCTACACCTTGTTTACCAAATTCTCTTAATGACCATAAATTAAAAGGCCCTTCTACTACATATACATAATTTAAAAATTGATTTAATTCATAAACACCATATAAAGGTTTTATAAAATTTGGAGGATATCTATACATTTTTTTATCTATACTTCTTCTACCAATGCCTAAACATTCTCTATTTATATTTCTAATAGGAAAAGTTATTTGATTATTTTGGGCATCAAAACCAATATCATATATATTAGCAGTTTCTTCTGAAATATTTCTAGAAGCTAAATAGGGATGATAATATCTATATGTTCTTAAAACTCTTTCAGGTATAATATTTCTATTAGGTATTTTAAATAAAGGTTCTTTCTTTTTATACTCAAATTGAGATTGAACTATTAAAGTTTTTAAATTAAATAAAGATTCTACTTCATCTTCATCATATAAGGGACCTAATAAATCTTTTATAACTATATCTAAAGGTTTACTCTCATCACAAGTAAAACAGTGAAACATTCCAATTGTTGTTCTGTTTGAAGGAGTTATTCTTATAGTAGCACTAGGTTTTCTTTCTTGTCCTCCTTTATGATAAGGACAAGTAACTTGTAAATTATCAGGAGTTTTTCTAATATCTTTAAAATAATAAATACCTGTTTTCGTTTTTAAATAATTTCTAATAGCTATAAGTAATTTTTCATCAATCATTAGAAGGTCATACCTCCTCCACCAAATATCTGTCTAGCTTTTGCCTTTTTAATAGAAGAAATTTCACTTCTTACCTCTCTAATAGGTTTATATTTATTAATACCATAATCAACCTCATATTTTTGAACAAGATCACTACTACCATATCTATTTTTAATAATTTTTAATGTTAATATTCCATTTTCATTTCTCATAGATATAACTCTTGTTGCATTTTGAGCTACAGCATCAGATTCTGCGATATTTTCTAACTCAGGAGCATTTTGAGCGTTTATACCTTGTCTATTACTTTGAACTAATAAAATTACAGGTAAATCATATTTTATACTTAAAGTATATAAATCATCACTAATATTACCATATTGAAAACGAATAGGATTACCAGGTCGATAATTTTTATCTTCAACTAAAGATAATTGATCCACAACTAACATTGTTAATTTATCCCTTATAATCATTTCTTCTATATCATCTACATTTGCTCTTCTACGTAATTCCTTTTGAGTTAATACTCTAATAAATAAATTATGGTCTTTTACAAATTTTAATGCTTGCTCTTGACTATCAGTATAATTTTGTTTAGCACAACATAATATTCTTTCTTGTAATTGTTGTGTACTCATTTCTCCTGAATAAATACCCACACGTTCTCCTTTTATAGCAGCTGACATTGCAAATTTTAATCCCATCCAAGATTTTCCTTGACCTGTTCTACCTACTACTATTACTAATTCTTCTCCACGTTTCCAACCTATAAGTTTTTCATCTAATTCTTTAAATCCAGTACTAATAACATCAGATGGATCTATTTTAGCTACTTGTTCAATATCTTTAAATAAATCAACTGATTTATTATGATGTCCTAAGAGTTTTAAGTCATTATAGATATCTCCAATTTTTTCTATATATTGAACTGGATCAGTCTCCATTAAATCACTATGTTCATTTAATAAAGATACTTCATATTGTATCTTACTTTTCATATAATCTTTTTTTAAAGCCTCACATAAAGCATTTAAATCACTTATTTCTGTATATTGTCTCATAGATTCATCATCTATTTGAAATTCATAACCAATTACAGCTAACTCAGGATATTTAGAATCTGTTACATAACTTTCTATATAATCATACAATTTATGATTAGCATATGTAAAATATTCTTTATTAATATTATTTAATATAAGAACTTCCCAATTATGATCTCTAACAATACCTAATAGTAAGGCTCTTTCAAGTGCATTTCTATCTAACATTCTAAATTCATCCCTTTCTTAGGTACTTCAAAATTAATTCTAGAGCAATCATATCCAAAATCTACATCCATCATATCAAAAATATCAGCTCCAATGACTTGACTTAAATTAGATGTTCCTCCTGCAATCATATATATATTACAACAATTATTACGTTTTCTAATTGAAAGAATATCATATATTTTATGTTTATCATAAGTACTCTCCAATTTAGAAAATTTATCCCAAATAACCATTGAAGCAGTCTCTATACTATTTAATAAAGTATTTAAACTATGTGCAGTATTTTGACTTAATTGATTAACATTCATTAATCGTTTATAATCTTCAACAAGCAAATTTGTATCAATATAAACAATATTTTCTAATATATCATTATTTATATGTATTTGTTTAAAATATTCATTAATAATTATATATGCAATATATCCTGTATTTTTATAACCATTAAAATTTAATAATATATTATATCTATCACTTACAACTGTACTTATGTTTTTTATAATATTTTCTAATTTACCTGTTATATTTACTCTATATTCATTTCTATAACCTATAGGAATATCACTGAAATCTATATAATCATTATATGATTTTTCTACTGATTTTATATATTCTTCTGGTTTATTTTTTAATTCTGGTAATAATTCTAATACTGTCATTAAATCATCAATCCTTTAAAATAATCTTGAACTTCTGTTTTATTTAATTTCTTTCTAGGCTTATCAATTTCTTCTCCCTCTTTAAACATAGATCTATCTAAATATATTAAATCAGCATCATCATAATATATATTTCTAGTAGCACCATAATGTATAGCTCTTTTAATTTGATATAATATCTCATTTTCATTTAATTCTATATCAGAATATTGAATGTCTTGTATATGTTTCATACAAACTTTTTCTAATAAATCTTGTGTCATATCTTTTAATACTTTTTGAGTAAAACGCCCTCTATTTCTACTTTTAAAACGATAATCAACATATTTCCAAAGTCCTATTTTTATATTTTCTGTCAATAAAGAATTTGTTTTTACATAAAAATAACATTGTTTAATATCATCTTGTTTTGATACTATCTTTTTTCTCGTTATTTGATTTAATGAAAAAGCCATAATCTGATTCCTCCTATATAATTAATAACATGTTTTTGTATAAAAATAATTGCTAAAATAAGCATTTATAATAACTATATTTTAGCAATTATTTTAGTCTTTATATTAAATTTATTCGTCTTCTACAACTTCTTCTTTTATAGCTTCTACTTCTTTTTTATCATTATGTTTACTACTTAAATCAAATACTATACTGCTTAAAACATCAACAGTTATTTTAGCACCTTCATAATTTAAATATTCTTTTGATAATACACTTAATACATCTAATAAAGTTAATTCATTATATCTAAACATTTTCTTTAGTTCTGTTAAGTTTAAAATATCATAAGCTGTTTCAGAAGTTTTAAATTTAAATGTATTGAAAAATTGTTGAATTTTTTCATTACTTGCTTCATCTTCAATTGCACTAATAGAAGCTAAATCATCATCGGTTTTTAATTCTAATTTATAACCAACTTTTTTTAATAAAGATATTAACTCTCTAGCTGATATTTCAACCGGATTTTGAACAAAATATTGATAATTATCATATAAAGAATCAGCTTGTTCATTAGCATATTCTAAAGCATCATCAAAATTAAAATTATTTATTAAAGTTGATAATTTATCTGTCTCATAATAAGTACCTATTGTTGGAATAAGAGTAAATGTTTTATATACTAATATTCCAGTATATACCATATATGTAGATTTATTAATATTGTACTCTATAATAATTACAGGAGCATAATTTACAGCAGGTAATTCAATATCTTTATTGTAACATATAAGTTTTACTATATTTTTACCTTCACTATAAAATTTTCTTGTTTTTGTTATTGTAGTTACATTTAAAATATATTTTTCTAAATTTTGTTTAAATTCATTATATCTTTCATCTGTTTGTAAATCTACAATATCTACTAATTCATTTGCAGAATTTGATAAATATACTACAGTTGATTTATCAAAAGTAAATGCTTCTTTTTCATTAGGATTTTCAGCAGCTACTTTTAATCTGTAATCTTTTAATTGTTTCCAAATTTCAGGAGCTTTCTTATACACATCTTTCATAGTACTTGCTTTTAAATCTAATTCGCTATGTAAAAAATTTTCAGCTCCTTTTAAAATTTCATATGTTTTTATGTCATTATCACCTGTATCAATATCTAAAAATTTTGGTGTTTTCCAATCAATAAATTTAGGTTTTAATATAACTGGTGTAATTGAATCAAACATTTTTAATTCCTTCCTTTCTTATATGTATTATAAAATTCAATAAAATCTTCTTTAGCACATTTTTTACAATAGAATTTATCATCTAATAGAAAACCTTTATCAAAATATTCTTTACATTTAGTGCAAGCCTTATAACCATCATAACAAATTTGTTCTATTGTAGTATCAGCTGTATGAATATTTATTGAGTTATTATTTAACTTTTTTATATCTTGATCTAATTTTTTATTTAACTTTTCTACATTTGAAGTAATATCTTTTAATATATTAGATGAAGTAGAATCAACTTTATCTATAGCTTTTTCTTCTTTTTGAACAATACTAGCATCTTCAATAGAATTTTTATTTAAATAAGGACAAGGATATTTATCAACACCATATTCTTTAGATAATTGTCCTTTACATTCCTCACAAAAAGATTTTAAATAACTTTTTCTAGTTCTAATTACTAATTTACAATCACTATAAACTTGTCGTGAAAATTTTGAACCTTCTTCTAAATTAGATACTATTTTTCGTTTAAATTGATTTTTTATAAGGTTATTAACAGGATTAAATTTCTCTTCAACTGCATCATTTGTATCTTTTACAAATTTTATCTGAAAAGTTTGAGTTTCTTTATCATAAGATAAATCAAATATATCTCCAGCTTTATAACCTAATTCTTTAATTAAAGCTCTTGGAATTGTAATTTGATTTCTATTTGTTAAATATACCTTCATATAGACTCCTTAAACATAAAAAAATATAGAAGATGTAAAAATCTTCTATATATTATAACATGTTATTCTTACTTAATTTAAGCTAATTTTGATAAAAATTTATTTTCTGTTATTATAGGTATATTATATTTTTGAGCTTCTTTATTTTTAGTAGATCCTGAATTTGGATTATTTGTTATTAAATATTCACATTTTGATAAAGTACTTGTTAATTCATATCCAAATTGAGCTATATATTTTTCAAAGTCTTTTCTCTTCATTGACTGTAATGAACCTGTTACAGCTACATATTTTGTTTGTAAAGTAGAAACCTGTTCAAATTTTACACGAATAAAAGGACCATTTAAAATCCATTTAGCATTTTGCAATTTATTTATGTTTTGAAATATAGCTTCTGTTGTAGCTTCTTTAACTATATTAAATATATCACATCTAAGATTTCTATAATCATCATCTGTATAAGCCGAAGTACATAAAACATAACTAAATAATTTTTTACATATATGAGGATATTTACTTAATTCTTTACAAGTTTTATCTCCTAACCTTGGAATATTTAATGCCATTAATAACTTATATAAACTGACTTCATCTTCATACAATTTTTTAAAAAATTCTTTTATTTTTAAATCAGTTATACTTAATTGTCTTGTATTTAAATCAGTTTCAACATAACCTCTTCTTAAATATAAAGATTCAATACTATTTATACCATACATATCTAGATACTGTTTCATTATTGTCCATTGTAATCCATCCGTTTCACCTATAATTTCACACCATTGTTCTAAATCACTTAATTGAACATTTGGACAATTTTTATTATTGCAAACTAAATCGACACCATTCCATCTTAAAGCTTCATTACAAACCGGACAAGTTGTTGGTAAATTACTTTCAACAGGAGATATTACTTCTACAATTTTAGGTATTACTTCACCACTTCTTTGTATTTTTATCTCAGCTCCAATACCTATACCTAAATCTTGTATCATTTTAGCATTATTCCCTGTTGCTCTTTCTATTCTTGCTCCTGATAATTCTACAGGTTCAATTTCTACAACAGGTACATATCTTTGTAAACGACTTAAAGTCCATTTAATATCTCTAACAATTGTATTAACCGTTTCAGCTGCAAATTTATAAGCAACTTCTGTATATAATATTCCATTATTATTTGTATATTGAATATTATCTAAAGTTAATACTAAACCATCTAAATTATAACCGTTTTGCTTAAATAAATTAAATATATTAATAGCTGTATTATCCCAATCTTGAGTTATATATATACATAATTCAGGAATATAATGTTTAAAATTCTGAGATAACCATTCTAATACTTGATGTCTATTTCTTAATTTATTAGATTCATCTCCAACTACTTTATAAACAACCATATCAATATATTGTATATCCTCTTCTATTTCATCTCTATTAATTATTCCAGCAGCAAAATTTCTAGGTGCTATCATATCAGGATCATTGTATTTTTGTTTTAATAATTCCCAATTAGAATTAGAAATAATTAATTCTCCTCTAACACCTCCAGTAAAACTTTTATCTTGTATTTCATTTCCTAAAATTTTAATTAATTTATTTGTGATATCTTTACCATATTCTCCATTACCTCTAGTTATTCCTTTTATTAATTTACCATTTTTATAATAAGCAACAGCTGATAAACCATCCAATTTAGGAGAAACATAAATCATTTGATTTACTTTAAACATATCAGGAATTTCTTTATATGTTTTGCATTTATCAAGACTCCCTATATGAGTATATTTATGTTTAATTTTATTACCTTGTACTTCAAATCCCCAACCAGTTGTTAATATTGATGAATCTGGTTTTATTTTTCTTAAAGTATGTACTAAACTATCAAAAGTTTCATCAGGTATTAAACTATTACCTTGATAATAATTTTCTGCATAATATTTAATTTTTTCTTCTAACTCTTTCACTTCCATATAATAACTAACCCTTTCTTAAAATTCTATCAACAATCTCTTTATCAGTTATAACATGATTTTCTCTTAATTTATATAAATCAGTTTTATTATCTAACAAATTTTTTATATATTTATCTAAATAATAATAATATTTATGTCTTAATTCTTTATAAGGTGAACCATGCGTAACATTTATATTATGATATTTACAAAAATCCTTACAACGAATAATAACCTCTGGTTTAAATTCATAAGCTTTATCATATTTATTTTTATTTAATTCTACACTTTTAACAATCATTATTAATTCTTGAATATCTTTATCTTGCATAATATAACCTCCTATATTAATAGTAACATGTTAATTATACAGAAGATTATAAAAATATTTAACTTTTATTGTACTTATTAAAATCTTGTACTATTTCTATCAAATCCGCTAATTCTTGTACTACACTTTCTAATCCTTCAGAATGTCCTTCATCCCAAGCTTTATTTAATAAATAATTGGATGCTTTTTCTGTAAATTCAAATCCAACCATTAATACTCCTAATAAATCTTTAAAAAACAAATCTCTTAAATCTTTACCTTCTTGAACAAAAGCATCTAATTCTTGTTTATATTTTTGTTTATTCATTTCTACTTGTTCTCTATTCCATTTAACAGATTTATTTTCATCTGTAACATAAGTATCTTTCATTTTTTCTACATCTTTTTTAGGATATTTTAATTTATGATTATAAGCTCCATTTCTAATTTTTTCTCTTACACCTGTAATACCAATACTAATCATTTTTATCTCCTCCTTTATATAATTTTCCTAATATTTCTTCAATATGATTAGCTAGATCATTTTCTTGTATACCTATTTTCACATTATCACCAAAAACTTTATAGCTTTTAGCAAATTTAATTTTAGCTTGTTTTGAAGCTTCTTGTAAATTTTGAGCTCTTATAGTATAATTAGTTTTATATAAATCAGATTTTGCAGTTAATTTATATATCTTTAAATCCATTCAAATCTCCCCTTTATACCAATCTTAATAAATTATTATAAAACTTAAATTTATCATTTAACACTGATTCTAAATAAGAAATTAATTGTTTATCAGTCCCAGTTATTAAACATGTATGCCCTCCATAATCATTTCCTATTTGCACAATACTATTAGTTACAGCATCAGTATATCTTTCAACACTGCCTATTTGTCTATTTCTTAGTCCGAATTTATCATTAACTCTTTTACATAATTTATCTACTTCATTCATGACTACAAATCCTCCAAATATTTTATTAAATGATCAGCTCCTATACCATCTTGTAAATCAGCAACTATATCATCTTGACAATCTATATTATGTTTATCTAAATATTCATACAATTCTCTCCAATATACCCTTAGGACAGATTCTTTATTTTCTATATCTTTTATTAATTTAATAATATGTTTTGGTACTTTCATTTATATTTAATACCTCCTTTAATAAGTTACATATTTATGCTGTTGTAAAATATAAAATACAACTTCACCATTACCATTTAAAATATCTTTATCATATATAGCATCTACAAAATCTATTTGTAAATCATTATATATAGATTTTTCTGAATAGTTAGTAATAGAAGAAATATTATCATAAATATAAGCAGCTAATCCTTGTCTTATATATTGTTTAAATATAGTATAATCATTTTTATCCATTTCATTTTGCTTATAAAAAGCTTTTTGCATTTTATTTTCCATTTGTATATGTAATGGAACCCATTTTTGAGGATCACTTTTATATTCTCTATTTATATAATAGTAATAAGTATTAAAACTAAACTGTTTAAAATATTGTTCAATAAATTGTGTAAAATCATTATCATTTAATGTAACTTTAATAATCATAACTATATATCTCCTTTCTCATATGATTCACTTCTAATTAATTGAGGTCTACTATTTTTATCATCAATAATATTATATTCGTTAATTCTAATCCAACCATTATTTTGATAAGTTGATACTTTAAAACCTTGATTACTTAATCCTAATATAATAGTTTCTTTATTTACATTTATACCACTAAATAATGCTAAATCAGATTTTTGAATACTTTGAATAAATTTAATTACACTTTCATCATCATCAAAATTTATATTATTAAATCTACATTTTAAATCTTTCATTTATATTCTCCTTTATATTCTAAATATTATTTCAGTATCATTTTCTTCTATATTCACAGGAACTCCTCTTAAAATTCCTAGATAATCTCCACTAAGAGTTTCAGCTAAATAATATTTACAATCCTTCCAATAAGATTTTTCTTTACTAATTACTAATTTCTTATTATCAAATAATTGCTGTTCTAATTCATTTAATTTATCTTCTAATAAAATTTGTACAACATCGTTTAATGAATTTTTTAATCCATTCATTGATGCACTATAAACATCTGCAACATTTTCTTTATTATATTTAATAATTATATTTGTATCAGTTTCTTTAATATCTAATTTTATACCATTAAATAATCCATTATAGTCTTCTAATTTTAAAGTATTACTAAACCAAGATTTTGCAATAGGGGTTAACCAATCAGATTTATTTAATTCTAAAACACCTTTCTCATATAATTCTTGTTCTAATTCATCTAATCTACTCATAACACTCATTTTTATCTCTCCTTCATATTTTATAAATTATTTTCATTATTATATACTATCCAATAATTACCTACACATTTATAACTACAATTCCAAGTATCATATAATTTTTTATCCTTAACAACAGTTAAATGTTTTGCAATACTTATAATATATGTAAAATTCTTATGAGCTATTTCATCTATAAATTCTTCTAATGTATATCTTTTATTATTTAACTTTTTAGGCATTTTCTCTTTTGTATAACCTAACTGTTTTAAATAAGCTTGCCATACTTTATTATCATTTGGCATTAATGCTTTTTTACATCCTAATTTAGTTAAGTCATTATATACATCCTCCCAAGATTTATTTGTTGCAAAAGATATAGCTCTTATTACACAATCATTAGTTTTATTTTGTTTAGGATTATTATTAAATTTAACAAATTGCATAAATATATCCTCCTTCCTATATATTAATTATACTATATTTTTTAAAAAATGTAACGGGTTTTTATAAAAGTTGTCAAAAAAAATAAGAAGTTATTTTTAATAACTTCTTAAAAATATACAAAATTGAACTAATTAATAAATTGATATATTTCTTTTATTACTAAAGCATCATATAATGAATTATGCTTTTCTCCAGGTATATTAATACCATAATCCCACAAAAAATCTTCTCTACTTTTATCAAAAGCCTCTTTATTTGATATATCTAAAAATCTAGCAATATCTTGATTTATATCATAACAAGCTGGATTAATATTTTTAGGTAAATCAAAAGCAGATCCAAATAAATCAATTAATAATACAAAATCATAATGACACACATCAGATACAAATTGTATTTCTTCACTTTTAAAAAGATCTAACCATAATTTTAACTCTTCTATTATTTCATTTTTATTACCATAAACATAAGCATTATATTCAGTTTTTCTTAATTCTTTTATTCTTTCTTCACCATATAAATTATTTATAACATTTTCTTGAATCCAATCATCACATTGTGTTTTATCATAATCATTAAATTCCGCATAAAAAGTATCTCCATTTTCAGTTACTAATCCCATACTTATTAAAGTTGTATCTTTATGTAATCCAGTAAATTCAGTATCAAAATAAATATTCATATAAATATATTCCTTTCATTTAAAAACCTGTTAAAATTGATTTTAAGCTCAAATAAATGCATTATTTTTGCAAATCTTGTAACTTTTTAATAAAATCTTTATATTCTTTCTCTGACATAACTATATCCATATATAAATAATCTTTACCAATTAAATTATACCAAGCTCTTTTTAATCTTCTTTTTAAAACTCCAAATATTCCTAATTGTTCTTCATCAAATTTACTTGAATGTAAAGATAAATAATATTCAGTTAAAGTATTTGGTATATCTGTATCTACATATTTAGTTACATGTAATTCAGATCCACAACCACAATTACAAGTATTTATAACCATTCTAGTTTCCATTTTATTATTTTTATCAACACTTTTTCCACTAAATATCATATATAAAACCCCTTATAATAAAAATAACTTGCTTTACTTTGTGTCCGGACACTCCATAAACTATTATATAAATCAAGCTACTACCCAACACTTATTTAATATGTATTTTATATCACTTAATATATTAATTTAAAAAATGCAATCTAGAAGTTTTATATGGAAAAAACTTAAACACTAGATATTATAAAAACCGATTCATCTTGAATTCTAGTCAGCTTCGATTTAACTGCAAATCTAGGTACAAAGCGCCCTTGAGCTCTCTTTTGGTTGCAGTTCCAAGGTCAGCTCTACCATCAACCTACTATTCCCACATAGTTGCGAATTGTTATATTAAGCCTCCAAACAATTAAAAATACTCTACTCAATTGATTAGATTCAATTCTCGCAAAAGCGAGATGGGATAGGAGTTTAAACAAAACCCTAATATTATATAATTAATAACTCCTACAAAAAATAATTATATAATTGTTTCTTAAAATGTACTACAAGGTACTTATTTATTATAACATCTTTAAAAAGGTAAACCATCTTTATGTGGAGCAAAAACTTTGACTTTTTTTGTTATTCCTTTATCCAAATAACTCAACTCAATTATTTTTCTATTATCTACTATACTATCTTCAGGTGCTATTTCATATTCTATATTATCTAATTTTATTGTTTTAGGTTTATTAAGTTCTTTTAAACAATCTGTAATATTTTTACCTAATAATTTTTCTTTAAATCTATTTTGTAAATCAGGACTCTCTGTTGTATATGTAGATAGCATATCAGCATAATGTAATATTAAACTTTGAGGACATTTACTAAATCTATGTGAAATATCATTTAAATATTGATTATCTCTAAAGGCTCCCATATGATTTCTGATCATCATACATTCTATATGATTTAATTTTAATCCTTGCATTAATAATAATATTACTGATTTTTCACCATGCCCATAAGGCATTAAATCATTAACTGTATAATAAGGAACTTTGATCCATTGTCCTTCTTCATTTTTTGTATTTCTATAAGAAGTCTCATATGTTTGTACTTTACATACATCATGTAATAAAGCAGTTAATATAATACTATCTTCAGGTAAATCAAAAAATTTAATTAAATTATCAAAATCATACATATGATAATAAACATTTAATGAATGTTTTAATAGTCCACCTTTTTCACTACTATGATATTGAGTACTCGCTGGCGCAAATTTAAAATCAGTTTCATCTAACCATTTAATAACATTTTCAATTCCTTCTCTATTTGTACTTTTCAATAAATCTTTGAATTTTTCCCATTTTTCAAAAATTTCTTTATCTTCCATATAACTATTTCCTCCAAATAAAAATCTATACATATTATATTATAAAATTTAAAAAATGTAACGGTTTTTATTAAATTTTTTAAATTTTATATACTAACCATAAATCATTATCAAAAAAACGATAAAATTCTTTATTATTTTTAGTTAAAATTAATCCTTTTGCCTTTAATTTATTATAAGAAGTTTCAGACATGTAATATACTTTCTTATAAGAAAGTTCGCTTGCAATTTGTATTAAATTACTAAAATCTAAATTAAATTTCATATTTTCTTTTTTAAACAATTCTATTGTTATTTTATTACCAGCTCTATCATAATAATTATTATTAGCTTGTAATAAAAAGCCATTTAATATAAAATCATTTAATTCTGTTTTAGTACAAAAAATATGATTATCTTTATTTAATTCATTAAATAAACATTGAGTGTCATGACTATTCATTTAATTTACTCCTCTTTATTAAACCAAAACTTCTTATAAATTTTTATAATATTTGAATCTGTTTGACTACAAAACCAAATAGCAAAATCATCATAAGATAAACTATTTATATCTACTTTAGTATTACCACAATCACAGTTATTTTTTATATATATTTTATCATCTTCAAAAATATAAGTTAAAGGTTTTCCACATAAAAAACAATAATTAAAATTCCAAAATTTAATATTTCGTTCTTTTACAATATTTTTAAAAATATCTCCTTTATATTTTTGAAATTTAATATTTTGTTGTATAATTTCATTTCTATCAAGTTGTCTTAAAATATAATTATTTTTATCAATACCTCTTTTTATATCATCTAAATGTAATGTATAAACTTCTCCAGATTTAAATATTAATTGAACTTCATATAAATTTACAATTAATTTATCTAATTTATCATAATGATGAAATTTATTACTTTTATTAGAAATTTGATAAGGTACATCTTTAAAAACTTGTATACATTGATTTTCATAATTAAAAAATAATATACAATCTTCTTGATAGCATTCTATATAATCAGATTTTTCCTTTTTCCAATCTTTTCTAACTAAAATTTTTATAGCATCTTTCATAAAAATATTTCTATATATTTTATAAAAAATATTTCTTGGTTTTATATATATAGTATCTCCAGGTTTCATTTTATCACAATCATATTGACTAGGATTGATTATCGGCATTTATAACTTCTCCTTCTGTTTCTATATTAGGATTTATTAAATTTGATAAATCACCTTGTTCATATTTATCTATGTTACTTAATACTATTTGAATAGCTTTTCTAATTTTATCTCTTTTACCAACAGCTATATTTTCGTCATCATTTACATTAATTATATTACTATTATCAATAATAAAGAAATTTTTAATTTTATCATTATTTATTAATGAAACAATAAATTGATTTGTATCATGTAAAGCTTTTGAAATATAGTCAGCTGTATACATTAAACTAGCAGTATCTGTATTAGTTAAATCAGTGTCAATTCTAGTAACTAATTCATCATATAATTTATCTAAAGTTTTTGATAATTTTAGTATTCTATTTAAACTAGTTTTAGCTTGTAATAACATACCAACTTTTAATTTATTCTCAACACCTTTTAAATCACGAATATCTGCTTCTGTTATAGTAACATCTTTATTAACTAAATCATCAAAAGTCAATTCATGATTATTATTTGAGTCAGTAATAGTAGGTAATTCTTTATTAGAAATCCAATTAAATTTTAAAGCTAAAAGATCCTCTAAATATTGTCCTTTTTGTAATTTTATTTTTTCAGCAGAAAATTTATCAAAAATATCCCAATCAGCCCAATATTTATCAAAATCATTTTTAGCTGAAATATCAGGATATACTAAAAAATATTTTATTTTTAATGCATTTAAACAATTTAAAATAGGTTCACAGAAATTCATTATTACAACTTCATAATCAATAATGTTTTGTTTAATATGATTAATAAAATCTACAATCATATCACTATTACTTGGATTTATAGCAGGATTTATATACATTTCAATAATTTTATCTTTATATTTATTTGCTACAAAAGAACTACCTATACCTTTAAAACCAACAATTAACATTAATATTCACCTCTTATATTAAATTAATAAATCCTTTAGATATAGCTGTAGTTACTTTAGATAAAGATAAAGTAATTTTAGCTAAACAATGTAAAGGCATATTATCGTAATCACAATTTAATATAATAAATGATAATATTTTGTCAATCTTCTCATCATAATTTTTATTTAATTGTTCTATTCTCTTATTCACGCAATATTTAAAATAAATATCCTTATCACTTATTCTATTAAAACTAAAATCAGATATAATATAATCTATTGTAGCATTACTTGTTCTAAAATGTTTTCTTATATTCATATTGCTATACTCCTTTAAAACAATTTATCTAATTTTCTAATTTGTTTTAAAGTTATATTTCCATTAGATTTTAAATAATTATTAAAACTATTTAATTCCTGCATACAATATTCTTTTGTTAATCCTAAATCTTTTAACTTCAAAGCATTATATGATTCATTGAAATCTTTTTTATCTATATTAACCTTTTGAAATAAAGCTAATAATCTTAAAGCTTGTTTCAATTCTTTTACAGTTGGAACTTCTATTGTTGTTCCTTGATAATATTTAATAAATTGTTTAAATCCTTTATAATTATCAAATAAAAATATCAATTCTGATAAATTTTTATATTTTTCATTATCATGCATATTTGATAATAAAACTAAACTTAAGAAAAAAGTTTCTTCTTCAGATAGTATCCTATTTATTTTTCTCTCCAAATTATTCTTCTTCAAAACACACAAGCTCCTTTATTAATTTTTGTTAATCTGATATTTAACATTCATTAAATTAGGAAACCATATACTTTCACTTAAACATAAAGCTTTATAATAATTATTTTTATCTATTAAATCTAAACTTTCCTTACTTAATGATTGTTTTAATATATGTGCTTTGTATAAATCAATTGAGTATTTAACTGAAGAATTTAATATTGTATTTTGCCAATCTTTGTTAGGTAATGAAAAAATATATGTTACATTATTATAGAAATTATCTTCAATAGCTATTTGTATTCCAAATCCACATAAAATATTTCTATATACAATAGGATCTGGATGTCTATCAATTTTATCTATAAATAATTTATTTTGTTCAAATATTATTGTATCTATATTATATTGTACTATTAGTAATTTTAATAATTTAATCACTTCACATCTAATAAAATAATTAGAACGACCTAATTTTTCCACTTGAGCATAAGCTAAAATGTTCTCTTTATCTCTAACTATTATTGGAATATTATTGTATCCATGTATATCTAAAGTTATTGTATTCTTCACTATTATCTTTTTATTCATTTTTATCTTCCTTTAAAAAATAAACTATCTAAATATTTACAATTTTGATAGTCTATTTTATAATTTACTTAACTTTATCAGCTTTATATATATCAAATAGACTTTTTCTTTGTTTTTTAACTTCTATATTATATAAAGCCCAACAATGGTCACCATAACCTCTTTGGCGTGCTTTTTCACTTTTTAAAACTCTATTACATCTTAAACATCTTTTATATTCTTTTCCTTCCATATAAACACCTTACTTTATATTATATTGAAACTGGAATAGTTGAACCTGTTTGTAATTGTAATATATTTTGATCTTTTTCATTTTCATCTACAATTAATCCACCCATTGTAATTAAAGTAGAAGCTACTGAAGCTGCATTTATTAAACTATATCTATCAACTTTAACACTATTAACAACACCTGAAGATAATAAATCTTGATATTCTCCTGTTAAAGCATTAAAACCTAATTTCTTTTCAAAACAATCAGTTAATACTTCTTCTTTATCATATCCAGCATTTTCAGCAATTTGTTCTGTTACAGATTTCAAAGAATTATATATTATTGATTGACCTAAAGTATATCCTTGAGATTCATCAACAAGATTCATATAAGCTAATAAGAAACCATAACCACCACCAGGAATAATTCCTTCTTCTTTAGCTGATTGAACTGAATTAATAGCGTCTTCTATTCTTAATTTTTTATCTTGAATTTCAACTTCTGAATTTCCTCCAACTGATATAACAGAAATTCCACTTAATAAATTAGCTATTCTTCTTTCATATTGTCTTGACTCATCTTCATTAGCTTGACTCATTTGAGTAGTTATTGTATCTACTCTATCTTGTCTATTTACTTTTAAATCAATACCAGTACTTGATATATCTTTAAATTTAATAATACTATCTGTCATAGTGATAACAATCTGTTCTACTTCACCTAAAAAGGCTGGATTAAAATCTTTTAAAGTAGTTCCTTTATCTCTACTAATTAAAGTACTATTTGTTGCAATACAAAGATCTTCAATTAAATCTTCTCTTAATTGACCAAAACCAGGTAATCTGATTACAGAAACATTTAATGGTAACCCTTTTAATTTATTTGCTATAATCATATTTAATGGTTCATTTTCTATATCATCACATAAAATTAATAATTTCTTACCACTTTTTACAATAAAATCTAAAATTGGTAATAATTCACTAGCATCATCAATTTTATCTGCAGTTATTAAAACATTTACATCATAAAAATCAGTTTTCATATTAACTCTATCATTTAATAAAAATGAACTAACACTACCATTTGGAATTTTCATTCCTTGAATGCTTTCAAAACCATCTTCTCCTGTTTTACTATCTTCAACTACAACTGATCCATATTCTCCAGCTTGTTCAAAAGCATCAGCTATTAAATTTCCAATTTGATCTGACCCACTTGATATAGAAGCAATTCTTGTTATATCTTCTTTACTAGATATAGGTGTAGCTATTTTACATAAATAATCACTAATTTGATTACTTGTATTAATCATATCTTTTTGTACTTGTACTACATTTTCTTTAATATCAGAATTAACATTAATATAATTCAAATATTCATGAATCATATTTTGAGCTAAAACTGTTGTAGTTGTTGTTCCATCTCCAGCTACTTTATTTGTTTTATTAGCAGCTTGAATTATTAATTGAGCTCCTGCATCTTCAGCATTATCCTTTAATTGAATAGCTTTTGCTATAGTCACACCATCATTAGTTATTATAGGAGCATCTAAATTATTTCTAATTAGAACATTTCTACCTTTTGGTCCTAAAGTAGTTTTTACTATATTAGCTACAGAATCTACACCTTTCAAAACACTAGATCTAGCATCTTCTCCATATTTTATTATTCTATTCATTTTTTACTTTTCCTCCTTCACTTCACTATCATAAATCTTAAATAATTCTGTTTCTACATAATTTCTAAATTCTTTATTTGATGGATGAACAATATCAGTATATTCATAATTTTGATCATATCCATCCTCTTTTAAAACATATTTTTTAGCTTTTTTATGTGGAAAACTAACTATTCTTTTATCTTGTAGTTGTATTAATTGTAAATCATGAATAACTAAACAATTATCAAATTCAATACTAGCTACTCCTAATAGAACTTTATTTTCTGGATTATTATTTTTCTTTATTCTAATACTAGTTATTTTCATCTACAGCCTCCTGTACAATTGATAAAACATTGCTTTCAGATAAAATTGTATAATTATCAATTCCATCATTATAACTTTCTCCTTGCATTTTTGAAAACAAAATAATATCCCCTACTTTTACTTTTAAAGGTACAAGAGTACCATCAGACATTAATCTACCATCACCTACAGCAACAACTTCTCCTTGTAAAACTGTATTCTTAGATAAACTCATATTTTGAGTATATGTAATTCCAGACTCCGTTTTAATTTCCTGTTTGTCTTTCATTTTTACTACGATTCTTTCGTATAAAGGCTTCAAGTTCATCTGCTAATTCCTCCTTTTCTTGCTCAATTGTTTTCTTTTCTTCTTTAGCTGGTTTTAAAGAACTATCTCCATAAACACATACAAAGGAACCATAATAATGTTTATCTTTATCACGTAAGAAACCATCATCTAATTCCATCATAGTATTTACAGCAGATTCTAAATCATTCCAATATTTAATTCCTTTAGGTAATTTAGATACACAATTACGACCTGTTTCTTTATAATAACCAACTAATTCTCCAGTTTTCTTGTTAAAAATTTTTAAATAATATTGCATATTAATTCACCAAACCTATAAAATGCTCTTTACTTATATATTATAACATGTTTATATTAATTAAATCAAAATTATTTTTTATCTACTTCTATTTCATTCATAATAACATTTATAATATTCCATAATTTATCATCTGAATAAATTTTCACTTTATTTATTTTAAATAATTCTTCTAAATAAGTTGCAAACTCCTTTAATACATTTTCATTATCGCTTATATTTAAAATATCGCTTATATTTGTTTCTTGATTTATATTTTCAAGTTGATTTATATTATATTTATCTTGTAATAATGACAAAATTTTATCATAAACTAAATCTCTTTGTTTTTTATTATCTATTATAATTAAATCACTTTCATCAGGAACATTAAATGGAAATTCAACAGGAACGCTGCTTTCAGAACAAGTATACCAGGTGTGCCCTTCATCATCTGAAAAATATTTACCTTCTACCCAAAAACATTTACCATTTTCATCTTTAAATATTGAAGGACATCTTTTATTTTGCCATCCAGGTTTTCCTTGATATTGTGAAATATCCTCCCATTCAGAATCTTCTCCAGTTAAATTAGTTAATGGCTTATAAGCTAATAATCTTTTTAATATAGAAAGAGCATATGAAGCAGTTGATCCAGAATAATTTTGATCTGCAAAAACTTTTATTACATTTAATATTGAATCATCTATAGCTTTTTGTAATTTTAAAGATTCTTCATCTTTACAACTTTTCTCTAAAATATTTAATTCATTTTTAGCATATTCATATAAATTCATTATACAGGCCTCCTAAAAAAATCAATTTTATATTCCCCACATTTTTTACATTCTTCAGATACATCTTTTGTATTACTTGCTGTATAATCTTCTATTAATCTTTCTATATTATGACTAGTTAATCTATTTAAAGTAAAAGTACATTCATCAAACGTACCTCTTATAAAAAGACCATCTTTATTTGAAGATATTACAATCCATTTTCCTAAAGAATCACTAAAATAAAGATCTACGGCATTATAATTTTCTTTTAAACATTTTAATAATTCAAATTCAGCTGGTTGTAAAAATTGCATATATAAAACCTCCTTTAATACAAAAATTCTCTTATATTTTCTAAAATATGATTTAATTCATTTTCTACCCATTCTCTATCTAAATAATATTTTCCACCAGATAAAAGCTTACCTGTTTCTGAAGCTTTTTTAAAATCTTCTTCAGTTGCCTTACAATTATCCGATTTTAAATATATTTCTATATCAGGATCATAAATTTTACCATTATATATTTGCCTAAATAAATCATCTAAATCATTTACAGCATTTAATAATTTATGTCTATTTACTACAGCACTAATATCTTGAGACGAATCTTGTGTGTCATCAAATTCAATTGTTATTTTTGCCATTAGATATAACCTCCTTTCTAAGACAATCTTTACAAATTGGAATATATTCTTTATCTCCAATTAAAATATCTTTTGATTTTTCTATTAAACATTTAGTATAATCAGCTTCCTTACCACAATAATAACAAGTACTGTGACATTTTATTATAACATCAGAAATACTTAATATCTCAGGCATTACTCCAAAAGGTTTTAATTCAGTTGTTAAATTTAATCCAGCTATATAAATATTATAATTTTCAATTAAAGATAAATTTAATAAAGGAGTACAACTGCCTTTTAAAAATTGTGCTTCATCTATTAATATTACTCTTCCACAAAAGTCTTTACTATTATGTACAATATGTTCTATTTCATCAAAATAATCAACTATAAAAGAATATATTTCAAAATCATTATTTCTAGATTTAATATACATCATATCTCTTTTATCAATATTTGGTTTAAATGTAAATATTGTTTTCTTATTATAAATATTATTATATATTTCTATTAATTTATCTGATTTTCCACTAAACATAGGTCCTATAAAAGTTGTTATCATTTAATTTAATTCCTCCTTAAATTAAAACAAGAATAACCATTACATATATAAGAATTAGCATCAGGATAAGTTTTTCTTATATACTCTAAAAATTTATCATTATTGTAATCTAAACCATCAATAGGTTGATCTATTGAATCACAAATCTTTTTTAATTTTTTACTACTTAATAATAATTCACCATTTAAAAATACCTGATTATCTTTAACTAAAATAGTACCTAAATTATAGAAAAATATATTATCTTCTATATAATCATATTTTGAACCATCAGGTTCTACTTGAACATATCTAGTATTACCTGGAATTTGTAACCCTACCACACATGATTGCTCTGGAAAAATATATTCTATTTTATAAATTTGATTATGTAATTCAAACATAACAGGAGATCTTGTATATAATTCATCTTTCATTGATAGATATCCTTCTAATCTTAAAAAATCTTCTATATATAAATCATATATATCTTTAATTTTTTCATAAGCTAATCTAGCTTTATATTCAGAAAAAGAACTATATAATCTAATCCATTTATTTGTTTCTTCTAAAAATACTTGAATATCCCAACAACTATTATAGTGTTTTCGATTATAATCATATTTTTCTACACAAGATAATTTAAAAGTAGGTTTATTCAATATTATCACCTTCTTCTATATAAGATAATTCAGCGTATTTCTCTTGAGGAAAATCAATATTATATTCTACATCATCAAATATTTCAGGCATCTCTTTTTTAAATTTTAATAATAAAGGAATCATTAATTGCTGTACTGCAGGATGTGTATGTTTAGATGTTCTTAAAGCTAATATATGTTTCCATTCTCTTATATTAGCTGTCATTGTAACTAAAGCAGCTGTACTATGAGGTAATAACATCCTTAATTCATCTGGAGTTATCGATACTATATGACTCATTTGTAAATATGTAGATTCTATATTTTTCATACATGTTTTCCAATATTTTGTCTTTGCAGCATTTATTATATCTCCTATATTAGTGCATTCTTCTTCAGATTTACTCTCGTAAAAAACAGGTTTAATGAATTTAATCTCATTATCAAATTTATTTTTACTATAATTACAATATCTTGTACTTTCAATACTAAAACTTGCTATTCTATGTCTTGTTAAATCTTTATATACCCCTATATCACAAATCATTTGAATTGTTATTTTTTCATGTTCTAATACAGATTCATGACCCCTTGTAATACAATTCGTTAATAATTTTTTATAACTATCCTCTGTAATTTTTCCTTCAGAACGATAACAAGTTCTACAAGCTCTTTCTATTCTTTTCATTATTTGAATACCATTGAATTTTTCAACATAAATTTTTGGATTAATTATTTTCATTATTACCTCCAATATCTAATTTATTTAAATCACCTTTACAACATTTTACATTCCAAGCTTCTAATTCTTCTTGGCAATAATTATATAAATCATTTAACAAATATATATCTTTGTTTTTATAGAAAGCAAAAGCTATTTCAGCAAAAGTATTAGGCCCTATATAATTTTCAATATCAGTATCTTCTATATTTTCATTAATAACTAATACTATATCTGTTTTAGGATCAGCTATTTTATCAAAATGAATTCTAGTAGCATCTTTTTTATTAATATTACTTTTTAGTTCTTCAGGTATTAATACTCTATACCCTAATCTACTTAAATGCTCTTGAATTTTTAATATAGTAGATTTAAATCTTCTACTACCACATAATACAATTTGTTTTTGTTTTTTAAATGGATTATTTTTTAAAAACTTTCTAGTATATTCTAATTCTTGATCATCTAAATCAAAAGCCATTTTAATCTCCCTTCTCATCTAAAATTAATTTTATAGCTTTATTTAAACAAGACTTAGTAAAACCTGTTTTAAAATTAGTCTTAATTACATTATGAGGATAAAAGTTAATTATATCATTTATATCATCATCTAAAATAATAATATCATTATAAAATTTATCACTTAAATATGACATTATTTCTTCTCCTCTAATAGATCGTAAATTTGGAGTTTTACCACTTAATTTTAAACCATATTCAGCAAGTCTTGCATTTACAATTTCATAATCTATTTCACTTAATCTCCAAGTAGAACTTAGTATAATTTTAACACGATAATTATTATTTTCTAAAGTTTGAACCAATATCATTAAATTATTTAAACATTTAGGATCAAATGGAACATGATTCATATGCATTGGTTTATGATGTTTTTCATAACATTTAACAATATAATTTTCATCATTAAGTACTCCATCTACATCTAAAAATATATAAATTAAATTATGATAAAATTGCAATTCTCTCATATATTATCTTCTCTCCTTATTATATTTTCAAAAACAATTGTGTATTGCATTATATTTGTTTGAGGACTAATTTCATGATATATTCTTATACCTTTCATTACTTCTGCTATATATTTATCTTTTCTATCTAATAATTTTCTTTCAAATTTTAATACTTCTTGTTCTATTTCTTTATCAATTTCATGAGATATCTCATCTTGAATATTTTTCTTAATAATTTGAGTTAAATGATCTTCCATTATAAATTCTCCTTTAATTCTTTATAAACACAAGACTTACTATTATAATAGCGTTGACGTATTTTTATTTTATTTTCTTTATTAATACATTCACCATCTATATGATTATTAGTTTTAAAATACTTACAATTTCCACATTTATTTTTAAAATCATTTGTTCTTATTTCCATTATCATTTTTTAAATACTTCCTTAAATCTTCAATATCTCCATTTTTAAATAAAAATAAATAATCACTTTCTAACATTGATAGTTTTTTATCTATAGAAATAAACATTCTATCAAACATTTGTATTTCCTTAGTACTAAATTTAAGCTGATTACTATTTCTCCATTTTCGTATATAACTTTTTATTCTAACTAAACCAGCATATCTTCTTTTAAAATTATCTTTTAAATCAAATTCTTTTTCAGCCATATTTTATACACCTCTATAAATAAGTTCATTTAAATATATGTAAAATTCTTAATGAATTTAAATTAATGAAAAATTAATCTTGTATAAGTATTGAGACTGTATATATTGATGACTATTTTTTATGATTTTTTAGACATTTGTGCGGTATATTTATAATAAATATATAATTTATTCTCCAGTACTTCCAAATCCACCTTTTCTTTCATTTACAGCTTCTGAATTATAACCAGTTACATTTGCATAAACTGTAAACATACCTTGTCCTAATTTTTCTCCTTTTTCTATAGTTATTAGATTGTCTGTTATATTATAAAAGGCAAAAGCTATTTCCCCTTCGTTATCTTCATTATCATAATAATCAGCATCTACTACTCCAACTCCATTAATTAATATTAAGCCTTTCTTTTTAGGATTTGAACTTCTGTTAAATAATAACAATACAATATCATCAGGAAATAATGCTTTAATACCTGTCTTTACATATTTAATTTCTTTTGGTTGAATTGTTACTTCTTCTGGATTAATAAAATCATATCCAGCTGCATTTTTACTTCCTTTTATAGGTAAAGAAAACTTATTATTTTGTTCTAAAACTCTTGATACATATTCAAATGCAATTTCATTTACAGGTATTTTATATTTAACAGTACCATTTCCTGTTCTTATTTCTATTTCTTTAGCCATTTTTAAATTCCTCCTTATTTTTTATTTTATTAATAAATATATTTATATCTTTTTTATTTTTATTATTTATATTATCTTGCATAAATTTTAATATTTTATCTACTTTATGTTTTTGTAAAAAATATCTAATTACTTTACATATAACAATAAGTAAAATTACCAATAATTGACCTAGAACTAATAAGAATAATCCTTCTTGTGCTGTCATGATGACCACCTTTCTTCATTAATAATATTAATAAGATTTTAAGTGAGTCAAACCATTAGCATTTTTTTCAACAATCAATTCAGTATCATATCCAATAGGAATTTCTTTATGACTTATCATATATATAGTCTCTAAAGATTCTAATTCTTTTGTTATTAAATTAATAACATTATTTTCAGCTAATGCATCACAATATCCTAATATTTCATCTAATATAATTATATTACATGAAATATTACCAATCATATTTGCTAATGATTTTTGAGCCAACAATAAAGCTATATTAACTCTAGTTTTTTCTCCTCCTGATAAACTTTCATAAGTAGCATTACCTAACATTATATCTAATTTATTATCATTTTCAGAAATATATATTAAATCAGACTCATTACTAAATAATTGAGAAGAATAATCTTTTAAAATCTTATTCAAATAACTTAAACTATTTTTTAATAGAAATGTTCTAAAATCTTTAGTAACTAATTGAATACAATGTTTTATTGCATTAATATAATTATCTAATTCATTTAATTCATTATTTTTATCTTCTTTTAATTTATTTAAATCATTTAATTGTTTATCTATATCTTGTACCATATCTTCATATTGTTTACTATTAGGTATTTCAATTTTTAATATATCATCTTTTTGTTTATTTATAGCATCTATTTGAACTTGTATATTTTGAATACTATTTAATAATTGTGTTTTTTGATTATTTGTATTTATTAAATTTGTTTGTTGCTCTGAAACTTGTTCATTTTTATCATTATATAATGAATTTAAATTTTCAAATTCTTTTTTAAGATTTTTACCTATTTCTATTTCTTTATCTAATTCTAATTGTAAATTCTTCATATAACTATTATTTTCAATGTTTTTATTTTCAAATTCTTTTATTTCTTCATTTTTATCTTCAATTACTTTTTGTATATGTTCTTCATTAACATTATCATATTTTCTACCACAAGTTGGGCATGTATCACTATTTTTTATTTCTTCAATTTCTTTATTTATTCTATCAATATCTATATTATTATAGCTAATTATATTTTCTACTCTAGTTATTTCTTTTTGTAAATCATTACATTTATCTCTTTGATTTTGTAATTCTTGATCTTTATTAACTCTTTTTTCCTCATATACTTTTTGTTCATTCTTTAATTCATTTATACTTTTTGAAATTATTTCAATTTGATTATCTAATTCAGGTATTTGATTATTAATATTATTTATCTTTACATTATATTCTTGTATTTGTCTATCTAAATCCTCAATATTACCTAATTTATTTCTTTCTTCAATTTGAATTTTAATATCATTTATTTGAGCTTGTAATTTATCTTTTTGTTGTTGCAATGATTCTTCTTTACCATTAATTTTATTTATTTCTAATTGACAACTAACATGTTTTGATTCATATATGGTTTGTTTTTCTTTTAAAAATGTTTTAAAATTATTAATAGCGTTATCAGTATTTGTTAATATTTCCAATCTTTCTTTTCTAGCAGTTGGTGATAATGAAGGTAAATTAGTTACAGCATTTTGTGATAAGAAGATACTATCTAAGAAAATAGCTTTATTAATACCTAATATTGATATTATTAATTTATTTGTATCTGATTTATTTCTAGCTGATATATCCTCATCATTTCTATATAAAACAACAGTACCTTTACCTTTTTTAGATTGTCTAATTATTTTATAAGAAACACCATCGATTGAGAATTTTAATACTACTGTACACCCTTGACCTAATATTCTATTTTCAATATCTCTATCTCCAGAACTTGTTTCTTCAAATAAAGCATATATAATAGCTTCAAATACTGAAGATTTACCACTTCCATTAGAAGAAGCCAAATCTTCATAATTATTAATTCCTTTTACAATAACAATTCCTTGATCTGATAAATTTAAGGAAATTCTATCTATACTTCTAAATCCTTCTATATCTAATTCTTCAAATTTTATATTCATATTAGTTACCTCTCTTATGTTTTTTATTTCTTAACTTATTATATACTTTTTCTTTTTCATTTATATTATTTCTATTTTCAGCTCTATATTTTCGCATATAATTTTTTCCATACTCTCTTATTTTATCTCCAGTAATAGGTAATTTTCTTCTATTTCTTTGATAAGCATTAACTTTTTCTTTATTTTCTCTTTGATATTTAGCCATAAAATCTCTTTGCTTTTGTCTATATTCTTCAAACTTTTCAGGATTCTCTTCTTTTAATTTTAAGATATATCTTTTTTGATATTCTCTTTTTTTCCTTAATTCTCTTTGCTTTTTTCTCTCTGCTTCCATATTTTTTAAATATTCTTTTATTTTAGCATATTCATCATCTTTCATTTTATTCAACCTCATTTAAAATATCATTATAAATATCTATAGGGTATTTTAATTCAACCTCATTTAAAAATTCTTTAAATGATTGTTTTACATCAATATTACTTTGTAAATTTAAGTTTGTCTGAGTTTCTTCTAAAGAAATATCTTTTTTTGAAATTCTTACATTTAATCTACTTGCTATTATTAAAGGATTATTATCTAAATATTTTTTTACATCTTCTTTAATTTCAAAAGGACAAATAATATGCAAAATATATTTATATTGAATATCTAATGAATTAATATAAGTATATAATTCATTAATATCTTTTTGTATTGTAAATTTTCTAAATAAAGGACATACAGTAGATTTAAATATTTTTAAATCATTTGTAATAGTATCAAAAATATAACACTGTGGAATACTATTTTCATCATCACTAAAACTATGTGTAGTAATAGAGCCTACATTTATAACATTACCTAATATAGATGATTTATGAATATGACCATTAAATACTAATTTATATTTATCTTTTAAAATATTAGGTTCAATTCCATCAGGTAATTTAAAATCTCCTCTAATTGAAGCTCCTTGTATATCTTGATGAGAAAATAAATAAGATGCTTCTGGAAACATAATAATATCTTTATAATTACAATATGGTAAAAATCCTAATTTAATTTTTTCATTTACATTCAAAAAGTCATTTACATCTATTGTTGTAGGTTCAGATATAACTGTAATGTTATTTATATTATTTAAAATCTCAATAGCATTAAAATTTTGATTTACCATCTCATGATTTCCAACTAGTACTAAATGAGGAATATTAAATTGTTCAAAACATTTAAAAAATTTACTAGCTACATCAATATCATAACTAGTTATAGTATGTTGATCAAAAGTATCTCCTAAATTTATTATCAAATCAAGATTTTCCTTTTTTATAATATCTGCCAAAAATTCTCCTGTTTTTAAAATCATATCTTGTCTATATGTATATAAATTATTTGAACTAGTTTGAGGTAATATAGAACTAGTTCTACTAATATGTAAATCAGAATATAAAAAGATTTTCATTAGTACCTACCTCTTTCTCTAATTAATAAAACAATAAAAATAAAGAGAATTAATAATTCATTCTCTTTATATTATAACATGTTTATATACGTATAATTATTTATTTTTTCAATAAATTCTTTACATTTACTTTAGCTTTTAAGTTAGCTTCTATTGATTGTTCATCATCTTCTTTTAATAAACATAAATATAAATTTTTCTTAGCTCTTGTTATAGCTACATATAATAAATTCTTTTCTTGTTGCATTTCTTCTTCAGATTGTTCTCTAAACTTATAAGGAAATTTAGGATAATCATAAATATATACTGTATCTGCTTCTCCACCTTTCATCATATGTATTGTAGAAATAACAGGAGCTTCCTCATATAAATTACCTTTTAAGAAAGATTTTATATAATCTAATAAATCTTTTACAAGTATAGAACTATGATCTTTCATAAATTCCATAATAAAAGAATCTATAATATCAAAATATTGTGATAATAAAGCTTCTTTATTTATAGAATATAATCCTTCCTCTTTAAACTCTTCCATACATTCTTTTAAATAATCTAATGTATAATTAGATTTCATTATTTTTTTACTTTCTTTAGATTTTTGTTTTATATATTCTTTTCTAACTTTACTTAATTCTCTTATATCAGAATCTGAAAGATCTTTATCTATTAAAGGCATATGATTTAATTTTTGATATTCATATACTTTTTTATCAACATTTAAACCTTTTACATATAATTTAATGTAATCTTTAATACATTGAGATATTTCTTTTACTAAACTATCAACTAGTTTTAAGTTTTTAAATTTAACTGATACTTTTTTATCTATTACAAATTTTTTATATATTTCAATTAAATCTCTATTTCTTCTACCTATTATCATATCATTAGGTTGTAAGTCTACTTTAAATATATCATCTACAAATTCTACAACTCCCTTATCTTCTCTTTTAGGATTCCATTCAATAGATGGTACTATAGATTTAGATAATTTAATAACATTCTCAGGACATCTATAACATATATTTAAAGGCAATTCTTTTAGAATAAAGTTTTGTTTTAAATTTTCAATTGATTTAGTATCTGCACCAGCAAATCCATAAATTGCTTGTTTTTCATCTCCAACAAAAATAAATCTATTATTATTAGTTTGTAATAATCTTAAAAAATTTTGTTGTAATATTGAAAGATCTTGTGATTCATCAACTAATATACAATCTAAATATTGTTTAATTGAAAAAGGAACAAACATATTATAATAACAAGGAAAATATATCATATCTAAAAAATCAATATTATAATAAGCTTTTCCATCATCATTTATTACTGGATGTTCAAAATCAAATTTTATTTTATCTATTATATTTTCTATTACTTCTGGAAATCTTTGTAATCCATAACTATCATAATTTCTTAATTCTCTACAACTTTGTTTCATTAAAAATTTAACTTGTAATTCATCATGATAATTAATATTATATAATCTACAAAAATTAGATAATTTAATTAATTCTGATATAACATCATTCATTAAATCTTTTAACATTTCTTCATCTAATCCTATATCTTTATTTGCTTTCATAAAATCATTATATAAAATATCCATAAAGAATTTCTTTGTAATATCTCTTACCTTTCCTTCATCTATATTTAATTCATAATTTGTATTATGTTTTCTATATAAATAAGATCTTAAAAAAGATAATCCTAAGGCATGAATTGTTTTAATTTGACAATTTTCATTAATAATTTTCGTACTTAATTCATCTACAATAGATTTATTAAAAGCTAAAAATAAACATTTTTTATTTTGTTTAATTAAATTATTTGCTATTAAAATTAAAGTAGAAGTCTTTCCAGATCCTGCTTTAGCATTAACCAATAAATTGGTATTGCTATTATTTACATTATCTAAAATATCTTTCTGATATGTACTTAATTCAAATGAATTCATAATTTTATATACCTCTTTTCTATTTTTCTATAAATTTGTTCTAATTATATTATATAATTCAAAAAATGTAATGGATTTTTAATAAATTTTTTAAATTTATTATATAATATAACAAGTTTTCATATCATAATGTGTTTTTAGAATTAAAAAGAAGATATTAGAAACAATAAAACAAAAATAATATAGTCTAGGATAAAAGATTCAAATCTGGAAGGTCCTTTATGGACCTGTAGGATTTGGAGCTTTGGTCTGGAGAAAGCTTTAGCTTTCGGAAGAATATGACAGCTTTGTCTTTTATTCTTTCTGTCATAAATATATACGTATTCGATATTGCTTAAAATTAAAAAATTAAATGATATTTTTAAAATTTTTTTAAAATTTATAAAATTTATTTTTTATTTTAAAAAATATTTTAAATAATGGAACGCATTTTTGTGGATAAAAATAATAAATAGAATATAATTAAAGAACAAAAATAGACTATAAGCAGACTTATAGTCTATGTATTTTTTATAAATTAAAATTATAACCTAGATTTGAATCATAAATTAAATTTTTAATATTTTTATATGAATCACTATTTTTATTACATTTATTTAATTTTTCTTGTACCCAATTAGTTAATTTAATAACTAAATTTTTATGATAATTAAATTCATTTTTTTCCAAGTCATAGTCATATATTTTTTGAATAGATTTTTTTAAATAATATAAAGCAGATTTGATAGATAATTTATCAAAATCCACAATTACTCTTCTATAATTTTTATAAAATTGTTTTTTACTACCTTTAATTTTATCAACATTAATAACAGAAGTATCATCACGATATATATATTCACTTTTTTCATTTTCGTGATCTAATTCTGTTTTTAATCCTTTACTAAAATATGTAATATTATCATATTTATCATTTTCTTCTAATTTAATTGTATTTAAATCTATTTCTAATTGATTTAATTCTAATGTTTCTATTATTAAATCTTTATATTCTTGTAAATGTTTAGAAATATCATAATATGTTTTTGTTTTTTCAAAATTATCCATAAATAAAATATATGAATTTTTAGTGATAATTGGATGATCATTGTCTAATTTAGCTTCTTTAATATTTAATAAATCAAATTGTTTATAAAAATCATTATAATAATTATCCATATTATTTGTTTTAACATATACTTTATTATGTTTAGCTATATAATTACAACTTTTAACTAAAATTCTTAAATATTTTGTAATTTTAGTTTCAGATATATTTAGAATATGAGCAATAAGATGAACAGGAACTTCTATATATTTAATATCTTTTCTCTCTCCATATAGTTGACTATCTTCATATCTTTTATTTAAGATTTCTTTTTCCATTAATTCAGAATAAGCCATACTAATTCCTAATATAGCTTTTCTTAATTGATTTAAAGCAGTTTGATAGCTATATGCTTCATAATAATATCTATTATATTTTTCAGCACAATATAATAATTTTTTTGCATCTTTTCTTTTTTCTCTTTTAGCTCTTTTTAATATATATAAATCTTTTGATATTAAATTTTTATTTAGTTTGACATATAAACCATCTTTAAATTGTTTTAATTCTAGTATATTTGTTCTTTTTAAAATAAATAATAATTTTCTTATTGTTTTTCTTGATAATTGACTTCTATATCTTAAAAATCTATCAGGTACTTTAAAATATGTATCAACTTTTGTATTTATAGATCCATTACAAAAGTTATATAAAGAACATATTATTAATAATGCTTTTTCAATAGTAATATTATATTTTTTTAATAACCATTCTTGATCAATTAGAGTACCTAATATAGTAGACATTCTTTTTTCTTCCGCATGCCAAGTCCATTTTTGTTTATGTTCTTTAGCTTTAACATATAGAGCAGCAATATCTATTTTATCAAAACTATTTAATCTATTTTTAGCATTTTTTAGAGATGGAATATCACTATAATTACTTAGAATCATTGCATCTAATTCATAATACATTTCATTGTCTTGATAATTAATCATATTTACTACTCCTTTCATTAAAGTTAAAGCTCATTTATATTTTATAACATGTTGCAATAAAAAAAGATGTCCAACTTAACGCTAGACATCTTTTACATAAAAATAATATCTAGCATTCACCCAAACAGTTTGGAAACCCTGTTTTAACTAAATATTATTTTTAAATTTATATAAAATAGTATTTCTACTAATTTATAACATATTTAATTTTATTTGTTTGAGTGAATTTGATTTATTATAAAATAAAGGACAGTTTCCTTTATTTCTATTTATATATTATATAACATCTTTTGATATTAAAAAATGATAAAATATATAAAAATTTTTAATTTTTTTCTTTATATTATTATTTTACGTAAGTTGTTTTTAAAAAAGAGTTTTTCTAGGTTCTTTTATATCTTTTAAAGATTGTACTTTATCACTATCTTCTATTTTTAAAGTATTCTTTAAGCTATTAACTGTATCTAATAATTCATTTATATTAAATGTTTTTATTTCTAATTCATCAAAAATTTCTTTTATACTTTGACCATCTTGATTTAAATCAAATTGATTTATTATATCAATATAAATACTTTGAATCAAATCATCAGATATTTCTTTATCAACCTGTTGTAAATCTGTTAATAATAAATTTATTAAAAATTGATTTTCATTAAAATTTAAATAAGCTTTTCTTTTTGATATATTAAATTTTTTACAAGATTCAGTTAAAGCTTCTTCATTTTCAGGAAAAGCTATATTATTTGCCATACAATTTATATATAATTTATATAATCCTAAGGCTGTCTTTTCTCCTACTTGATAACAAGCACTTGGTATATTATCACTTGGATCTCCTACAATAGATTTACATCCAATATATTCTTTAATATTAATTCCTTTTTCATTTAAAGAATTAATATCTAAAAATTCATCTCTTAAAGGTCTTCTAATACGACAAAGTCTATCATCATCTTCAGATTGACTATGAATTAATTGTATTAGATCTTTATCATCAGAAACAACTATACTATTTTTAGTTAATTTTGATAAAATATAAATTAAATCATCACCTTCCCATCCTTCTATAGAAAGAACAGGAATACCAAATAAAGGTAATATAACTTTTAAATCATTTCGTTGAGTATTATATTCTCTTCTAAATTCTAAATCTATTAATTCTTCATCTGTAAATTCATGAGAATCTTCTAATAATACAGCCTTATCATCATGTTTTTTATAATTAGAATATAAATCTAATCTTCGTTTAGATAAACCAGCATCGAATACTACTATTGGATAATAATTATAAGATCTTAATTCTTTATTTAAAATTCTTAAAGAACCAAAAATACCTCCAGTTTTCTTACCATTAATAGTACTCATCTCCCAATTATGAGGTTCAGATAAAGCACGATGTAGCATATAACTACCATCAAAAATTAAAACTCTATTAAATAAATAATTCATATATTAGTTTTCCTCCTTTTTTAATGTTATATAATCAATGCCAGCGTTTATATATATTTCATTTAGACAAGCTCTATATATAGATTTTACTAAAAGATCATAAGCATCCCATTCTTCTAATTGCTTATAATCTTTATTTAATTCATCTAAAAATCCTTGAACTAATTGAAATCCACTACCAATTACACCATAATTTTCACAATCTATTATAGATCCATCATTATACATTTTAAATATTTTATCATTATCTACAATTAAAGCTTCACCATCAATACTTATAATTCCATCTTCTTTATAAACTCTATTATATTTCATTAAAATATTAAAAATTTTAGTTACTATATTATTAACAACATATTTTTTATCTAATTTTATTTTATCTAAAATATCTTTATAATCCATTAAATCATCTAAATTACAGAATACTAAATCCATATTTCGTATACTACCGGCCATTCCTAGAGCTGTTTGAGAATAATAACTTTTCTTTATTTTTTTAACATTATTCACAGCCATATTACCACATGTTCCTTGTTTATCAGATCCTATTAATACTCCATTTTTATATTTAATAGCTATAACAATACTCATATATGCATATCTCCTTTTAAAATTAATTTTAATAAACTTTTTATTTATAAGCATAAAATTATATACCTTTAATTTAAATTTGCTTTATTTTTTAATTTAAAGTGAATTAAAGGTATATTTTATAAAAATTTAGCCTTCTTTTTGGCGATGCTGATATACTAATCTGTTTTTAATTTCCTTAATTGCTTTTATAGGATATATTTGATATTTATCACATAAATTTCTTATATCTTCATCTGTTTTTGAATTATAAATTATATCATCTTTAGCTTTTTTAGATAATATTAATTTTTTACTTTTTGATAATTTAACATCTTTGTTTTCTGTAACAAATATATTAATACCAAATTTATGAATCATTTCTTGTTTTGTATTATTTATAGATTTATTTTCTTCTTTATTATTTGACTGTTCATTAAAAGAATCTTTTATGATAATATTAAAATTTCTTTGAATTAATTCCATAATAGTTTTATAATTATTTATACTTAAATTACATATATAATAATCTAATGCTTGTTCGACACCTTGATATAATTCTGATAAATCTATAAAGAATTTTGTGGTCTTTAAGTGTAATTCTAAATAATCTATATCATTTTCACGTTTTCTATATTTATTTAATTTAACATAAGTAAATTTTTTAGTTTTATCTGTATCTTCAAACACAGATAAAATTAAAATTCTAGAACAACCAGCACTCATGCCATTATAATATGTATCACATTCATTACAGCTTTTAACCATCCAAACACTACCTGGTATTAAATGCAATTATATCACCTCATTTTATTATACTATTACATCATATTTTTTCAAATACATTAAATCTAAATCACTTATTTTATTATTTTCTATATCATTTTGTAACTTTTCAAGATCTCTATATTTCCACAATAATAATTCATAATAATCAAAATATGATAATAAATCTGCTTTATCATTACCTTTTTGTAAATTTAAAATAAATAAAGCAATTTGTGTATTTATTCTGTTTTTTGGAACATTATATCTTTCACAAAGTTCTTGTAAACACTGTTCATAATATTTTTCTTCAACTGGAAAATGTATTTTTAATAAAGAATTACCAATATTATTTGGTTGTGTTTTATAAAAAGAACCAGTTTGTGAAAATAGAAGAGCTTCTGTCATAAATGCTATTATTACACTAGCTGTCCATTTATCATTATTTCTCTTGTAATTTATATCTATTAAAGTTTTTACTAATTCTTCACGTTTTATCTTTTTATATAATATATCAGACATTGTAATCATTGAAATATCAGTATGATTAATAAGAGTAACAATACTGTTAAAATTAAAATAACTATTATAAAATTCAGCTTCATTGCATTTTATTTTTTTAACACTTTTTAATGTATTTTTACAAAATTTATTCCATACTTTATCCATATTTTTCATTTGACAAAAACTCCTTTATTATTTAAATTTTTATATATTTATATTTATCTTTTTGTTTTATAATACTTTCACTTAATGTTCTGCCTTTACTTTCTGAATTCTTTAGATTTTCCCATACTTCAGGTTCTACATTAAAATATAAATAACTACTATTACCTTTAAAAATAACTCTTAATATTTTTCTTGATTCATTATAACCTAAAGCTACAATATTTGTAGAATATACTTTAAACATTTGAATTTCTTTAATAATTTCTTGTAAATTTTCTTGATCTGAAAAATCCATATATAGACACCTCCTTAAATATCTATATATTTAAAACATGTTACATTGTTTAAAAACAATAAAAAATAATCAATATTTTTATATATCGATTATTTTTCTATTTCTTTATATTTATATTGAGTGCAGATAAAAGTAGTTTTATCATTTATCTGTTTAACTTTATATTTACTATGATCACAAATATTATAATTAGAACAAAATTTACATATTTTTATTTCATATACATTTTCTTTCATTTATCATCTTCCTTTTTATTTTGCAATAAGCTATCAATATAATTATTTAATTTATTTTTTAAATCATCATAATCTTTGCTGTTTTTTATTAAATCTTTTAAAGTAACAGCTACTACATCATTTCTAGTTGATATTTCTAATTCTTGAGCTTGTTTTATAAATTTATCTTTTACTAAATTTAATTGATTTAAAAGATTAGAAACTTGCTGATCAAATCTCATATTAATATTTCCTCCTATTTCTTTTTATAATATTATCTTTCTTTATTTCATTTTTAATTTTATTTAAGTCTTTTAAATATTCTTGATATTTTTCACAATAGCTATGACAATTATAACTTCTTTCTTTACAATCTAAACAATATTTTTTCATATGTAATTAACTCCTATTCTAATATTTGTATTAAAAATAGGCAGTATATAAGACTGCCTATAATAAATCTTCTCCTTCAATATCAGATAAATTAGTTTGATTTGATAACTCAGGTGTATTATTATCTTCTTCTTCATTATTTTCTGTTTCATTTTCAATAGGTTCTTCATCAAAATTAGGTATATTTGAATCATTATTGAAATCATCGAAAGATGAACTAGAACCAAAAGAAGGTCCTGAACTCATATCATCATCTTTATTATCTGATGAAGATTCTTCATCTTCATTTTCATTTTCATTATTTTCAATATCTTTTATAGCTTCATTTATAATATCTACAATATCTTGTTGATTTAAATATGAACCTAACCATTGTATAATCATTTCAAGTTTAGTTGTTTCTGTTATACTTTCCATATTATCTACTAAACTTAACATATCATTAACATTTCTAATTTTATTTTGTAATAATTCATCTCTACGATTATCTTCAACCGTAATAATTGGTGTTAATTTAACTTCAAAATTATTTACAACTTGTGCTCCTAATCCTTCACTTAAAGCAAATATATTAATAAGATTTTTTATAGCAGAGCATAATGCAAGTTGTCCTCTTTTTATACGTCTTGCATATGTTGTATTCATCTCAGTTAAAGATCCACCATTAGATAATCCAGATCCATCCATATCAGCACCAAGTAATGCTTTAGGTATTAATAAAGCTCCATATACTTTATTTTCAGATTGATCTAAATCATCCAAATTACCTATATCAGCATCTCCACCAATATTAACTGTAGAAATTGTTCCTTTACCATTTTTAGTTGTAGTGTATAATATATTTTCTATAGGCTGTCCACCAGTTCTACTTTGTAAAGTGCCAGCATCTTTATTCATTATTAATGTTTGTTCTATTTGATTTTTAATTTCTCTTAATTTTTTCTTTTTTTGTGATTCAGGCATATCTCCAAGTTCAACTTGAATAACTCTTGTTATAGAAGATTTTGTAATTCTTTCAAGTAATACACTTTCTTCTTTTAATTTAAGAGTTTGATAAGGACCATATACATTTTCAAGTATAGATTGACCTGTTTTAACTTGGAATGTTAAAGAATCTCCTGAGTTTTCAGTTTCAGATCCATCTATATATCCATCTTCTGTTTTATCTTCAATATTATTATCTTTTATTAATCTAAAATATTCAGGAAATCTATTAATATTTGGAGATAAACAAATATGTACAAATTTAGTCGGACTTAATACATCAATGTTACTTGTTGAACCAGAATACCAATAATTACTTTTATTATCAGGTGAAATACTATTTATATTATCTTTATTTCTAATAAATCCACTAGTTTTACCTTTTGATTGTAAATCATATACTTCTGCTGGATTTGGTACTTTTTCAATATATCTTTCTAGTTTTGCTCCTTGAATTGGTACTTGTGTTCTTACACTTGTATTTTGTTTTATAGGCTCTAACAATAAAGTAGGCCTTGTATTATTATTTGAAGTATTTTCAAACAACTCTAAATAAACATCTCCATATAACCACATACAATAAGCATAAGACCAAATATTTTCAGGGATATTTAAATCCTCTATCAATTTATTTCCATATTCAGCTATATCTGAATCTTCAGATTCTATCCATATAACTTTACCTTCAGAATTATATTGAACAGTATCATTTGCATACATTTCAACAGCAGCTCCAATTCTACCATCAGCTACCATTTCTTCAAATATTTCATATTTTGTGTTTCTATCACCTTTTAATGAAGTTATATTTAATAAATCTGATAAATCTATTCTTTTACCAGAATCAATAGCATCTGTTATTCTATTAGCAGCACTGTCTTTAGTATCTGTAAAAGAAGTTGTTTCAGATGGACTTGTTTTAGGTACAATTCTTACTTTGAAAATACCTTCAGCTAATTTTGTTAATATTCCCATTTAATAAAGCCTCCTGCTAATTTTATTCTACTAATTTTGATTTATTTGATTTTATTTTATCACTTGTAAAAAATTCATAAATTTCTAATACATTTCTAATTATCCCAGTTGTGATATATATACATAAAACTAAAAATATTACAAATATCATAAATAAACCTCCTTTAATCTACATATAAAATTTGCAATAATTCTCTAACTTCATCACAACATTGTTCTAATAATTGAGAATTATTTGTTAAAGCATATTCATTAATAGCTTGATTAATTTTATCTATATTCATAGCTTTGGCAAAAATTTCTCTTTCATTAATATCTTCTATCTTACTACAAGATATTAAAATTTTAGTAATTAGAGAGCTCATTGCAATTGCTTTTTCTTCTATTTTTAAATCTTTGTTTTTTAAATTACGATATAAAGGATTTTTATTTCTTGAGTTATATATAACATTATAAGTATTATATATTTGTAAAAAATCTTTATCATATTTATTTATGAATTTAATAACGTCCATTGGGATTAATTCATTACGGACCATTTTTTGAATTAATCTACCAACCTTAATTCCTTCTTTTTCTTCAATATCATATAATTTTTGCATTATTTCTTTTTTTGTAAGTTGCATTGGAATATCTTTCCTCCTTATAATTTCTTTTTCAATAATATTTTACAGTAAAAAAATTTATATTACTCTGTTGATTTATTTAAATTATTATAATCTTGAGATAATATTTGTGTTGCACTATCAATTTCTTGTTGTGATGCATCTAATCTACCATAATCATAAATACCTGGAGATTTCATATGCTCGCAAGCTTCTTGTAAATCAGGATGCAATTCTGCAAATTTATCTAATAAATTATTCATTGCTTGTCTTAAATCTACTTTATCGATTTCTTCATATACTTCTCCTGTACTTTCTACTGAAATAACAGATATTGTCCAATTTACTTCTACTACACTATCTACATCTTTTACAATAGGATCAAATGTAATTCTAAATAAACAATTATTACCTGTTTCTCCTGAAAATAATCCAGCTTCAGCAATACTTTCATTTATATAATATTCTTCAGGTAAATATGTAGAAATTACAAGTTGTATATAATTTTGTGTACTTCTATTTATTATTTTATTTCTATCAGGTAATTTAATTCTAGGTGATATTTCATCTAATAATCTAGTATCATTAACAGTTACTTCTGTTGTAATACCTGAAGGAGATGAAGCTGATGCAATATTTGTTCCTACACCTAAATATCTTGGAATCCAATCATAATGTAGTAAAAATGGTTGTGTATCATTAAATTCACCATTTAGCCATTTTACAATACCCATTAATTGTGTTTTCAAACATCTATTATGTCCTTCACGTCTTTCTATTTCATGACCTGTATATTTATTTATTTTTCTAATTCGAACATTAACACCTAAATTAAATCCAGCATCTTGTAATTCAAATAGACCTTTATTTTTAGCCATTATTTTCCTCCTAATTAAAATATCTATTAATATTTTACACAAAAAATAAAAGAGATGATTAATCATCTCTTTTTTAATTTATTATTTATTTCATTTATTTATTTAATTCATATTTCATTTATTTATTTAATTCATATTTTGATCTATATGAAAGCTTTGCATAACTATCTTTTAAATCTAAAAATGAATTTAAATCTATATTGTATTTTCTTAATTTATTTAAAAAATCCTCTTTTTGTTCATTAAAAAAATCGATTTCTTTTTGCTTATTATTTAAAGCATCTTTTTCAAATTGTTCAAATGTATAATCGTCATCACACATTACATCTAAATCTTTTAAAGTGTAATAAGTATTTATAGAAAATTTATTATCTTTATCCTTTAATACTTTTTTACGAACTTTTATTTTAATAATATTACCATAATTTTCATAATGATAAAGTATAATATTTGATTTATCTTTCATGACTCCTATATTTTTTATATTATTTTCTCTTAACAAAGTTTGAATTGTCTCTTCTACATATGATAATAAATCAAAACTTGTTGCTCCTTCTGTATTTACTAAATGTCCTCTATAATCTCTTAATCCATGTATTTCTATTAATTTAATTAAATCTTTTACCTTCATAATAAATACCTCCAAAATTTATCTATAATTTTATTGTATTTATTATAATATAATTTTTAAAAAATGTAACGGGTTTTATATAATTTATTTATAATTTTCTTCTAATATAATTTTATCTGCTTTAAATATTTCTTTTAATTTATCTTCATTTAATTTAACTATATATTTATGAGTTTCATCGTAAAAGCCATATTCTAAAATATCCTCTTTATTTATCATAAATATCATCTCCTTCTTATTTAGCAAAATAAATAATTTGCTGAGATATTTGAGTATAATTAGGTACTTCAAAAGAATATACATAAGAAATTGTAAAAACACCATTTTCATTTATAACAACTGTAAAAAGATCTCTTCTATTTGTTTGTAACATAACAGTTATTGGTTCAAAAGGTTCTGGTAAATTAGATGCTAAAGTATAATTTAAATGTTGACCATGAGGCATTTGCTTAGTTATATTTGTTGAATAAAGTGTAATCATTATTTGTTTATTTAATTGATATACTCTAGTTCTAATATTATATTCTGAATCAGTTTTTTCAAATATTTTCTTACTTGTTAATAGCCCCCCCCATATAAAAGATACTATCAGCACTAGTAATAGGACTTATTATATTTCCATTTTCATCTTTTAAATACTTTCCATTTATTTGACTCATAATAACCTCCAATTAATCTTTATTTTGATTAGTTACTTCAGAGAATCCAACTCTATCTTCTTTACCAACAGAATATCTTGTTATATCATAAGCATATTTAGTTCCAACTGCAAATGAGTGAATTTTAATACCATCAATTGTTTGAATAATATCAGCAGGAACTAATTCAACTCCACATCCAGCAGGTCTAACAACTTCAATTAAATCTCTAATTTTACTTAAATTACTTGGAAAGTAAATATATATTTTTATTTTACTATCACTAGAAACATATTCTATATGAAACATACTCAAGGCTTCTATTTTATCAATTTCACCTAAAGCATTTACAGATAAAGCTGTTGCTAAGGACATACCCAGTTCAGATCCTCTATTATGTATCATTTGAGGATAATGTTTTATAATTAATCTATTTGTTGAATAAGATTCTTCATAATCATATTTATATCCTACATATGATGCAAGTAAAGGCAATAAATGATCTGGGCATTGATCAAAATCAATTAATGATATCCAATAATCAGCATTTGTTTTAAAATGATTAATTAATAAATCAAATATTTTACAAAAAGCCTGCATATCTCTACTTGATCTTAAAACCCAAGGTATATAATTTTTACTTTCTATAATTCCTGTTGACATAATCAACCTCCTGAATTTATTTTATATTAAATAGATTTTTTATTTTATTCAATATCTTTTTTATAAAAGATATAATTTTTTGCCATAGTGTTTGATGAGTTAAGATATTATTAGTATATGTACTAATTGCCCAAGCAGAATCTATTTCATATTCATATGGTAATATAGCACAACCATTATCTCCCCAATCTTCTCCCCAACTATTTTGGATCAAATAACCACTTTCATTCCAACCATATATTATTAACATATGATAACCTGTTACTTCTTTATTAGTTATTTGAATTATATTATTTTCATCTAATTCCAATGAACCTTTTACAGGAATAGAGATAGGCACTAAAGTATCTTGTATTAAACAATTTTTTATTTCATTTTCATTATATATTCTAGCATAACTTTCAATTTTAAATTCATCAGCTAATGCTATTAATTTATCTAAATTATCATTTACTAAATTTTTAATTTCAATCATTTCTTTATTATAATTAAAGTCTTTTTCTAAAACATCTCCAACATCTTTCAATGTTTTTATAGCTTCTCTAGGATACATTCCTTGTCCTTGATTATAATCATCTGGTCTATATCCATATATAAATCCTGTAGAAAATTTTAAATTTTCATCTTTATAACATTCTTCTAAAAAAGTAGATAGAGCAAAAGCTACACATGAATTAATTGAACCTTGATTTTTTACTCTTGGTACTTTTATTTTATATTGATCTGCATATAAATTTGATGTCATTGTAGTTAATTTATAATCTCTTCTATCTTTTCTTTCTTTTTTACAACCATAATTCATTATCTATTAATTCCTTTTAAATAAAATTATACAGTTTCTCCAGTATATGTTCCTTGTATACCTAAAATAGTTTCTCCAGATTTTATTTTATCAGCAGTTAAACCTATAATATTTGCTAAAGATGCATAAGAGATTCTAGCTCCTAATATACATGTATTATCTATATAAGTAGTTTCAGCTCCATCCCATTTACCTTCAACTTTAACTTCATCTGTTTCTGTTAATAATTCAGCATTAACTTCTTGTGTACATATAGCAGTACTTTGTTGGTTCATTGATCCTGTAATTAATTGTCCTTTAACATAAGCTGTTTTATTTGGTAATAAATCAGCTGCAGTTGCATCAGCATTATCTGTATTAAGACCTTCATAAGTTCCAACAACTCCTAATATATTAACATCTTTTTTAATATTACCAGCTTGAATATTACTATCAATTTCACTTGTAACAGCATCTATAGTTACTTTAGTTAATGCATTATAATTCTCTTCAGGAGTAATTATTTTTTGTTCTGTACTAGGAGTAACTTGTACTTCATGTCCATTTAATTCTATTACATTACCAGTTATACCTAAAATACTTACATTACTTTTTATATTCTCAGCTTTAATATTAGTATCGATTGTAGATGTAACAGGTCTTATTTGAATACTTGTATAATAACCAGCAGATTTATCTTGTTCATCTGTAGAAGGTGTGATTACTAAATCTCCATTATTAGCAATAGTACCAGTTATTTTTTCTCCATTTACATATGCTGTTTTTCCAATTAAAATATCTTTTATAGTAGCATTAGCATCTGAAGTATCTATTCCAGTTGAAATATTTTGTATTTTAGATGCATAACTTCTAAAAGTATCATTATCTTCAATTGATTGTCCTTTAGCTATAATTGCCTGTTTAATCAAATTTTTTGTTTCTGCTAAATATTCAATTTTATCATTTATAGTTCCCATTAAATATACTCCTTTCTTAGATTTCTTCTCCATTTATATTATCTAATTCTGTAGATGCATTCTGAATGCTAGCTTCTATTTCATTTATTTTATCATTTAAAATTTTTCCTTGAGCTGCAGATAAAGCCTTTGTAGTATCTTCACTAGTCAAATTATCAATTATTAATGAAATATAAGTACCATTTCCAGCTAAAAATTCTGTATTATTACCATCTAATTTTAAATTGTTTAATTTTTCTAATTCAGTTACATCCACATTACTACTTTTAATTATATGATCTTGATTTAAATATAATATTTTATTTATAGTTTGTTTATCTAACATTAAATTATTCATTTAATATCCTCCTTTATTTTTTTAAAATTATATTTATATTTGATTTAATATTTGTATCTTTATATTTTCTATTTTTAGGATTTATATGTTTCCATTCATCTGTATCTTTATATAATAATCCTCTTTCTTTTGGTGCGTCTAAATATATTCCTGTAGTAAGAGGAGATTGAAATGATTTACTAGCACTAATTACACCTATTCTAAAACTAAATCTATCATCAGCAAATACATTTCCAAATAAATTTTTTATAGTTACATTTGTAGTAGTAGTAGTTTTACTAAAAGAATTAGAATAAGAACTATATAAATCATGAATATTGGTAAAGTTAGTCCAAGTATTAGTTTGAGAATTATATCTTCTAGCTTCTATAAAATAATTAGTATAATCATAATTAGCTGTAAGCATAGTCCATTTAAGAGCAATTGCTTCTGTTACTTTATATTTATTTTTAGTTGTAGTAATTTCTATGTCAGGAGCTGTTGCTTCTGTTACTTTAATTGCACCTAAATATTGTCTTCCTAACCAACTTCCACCTCTTGTGCATGTATTTACCCAACAATATAATGTATCTCCAGCATTTGCTGAATAAGAAGATAATAAAGAAGAAATACTAATGTGAGTATTTTGAACATAATTACTGGTAGAAGAAATCGAAGCAGCTGTATTAGAATCATTAGTTTTAGATATATCTACAGCATAATGATCTATTACATTAGAATCAGGAGAACCATTTGCTTGACCCCACCAATTCCACCAAACTTCACTGGCTTTAGTGTCAGTTATAGTATCTCTATGAACACCTGAACTGTTATTTGTACTATATATAGCACCATCATTAGGAGCTGTTGCAGGTGTATTGACAATTTGTTTTGCAGGTACACTTATATTAATATCACTACCGGTATCATAACGACCTGAAGATCCATCATTATATCGTGATCCAGCAATAAATCTGACACCTGTAACATAATCGTTAGCTGTATAAACAGTGGCAGAACAATCATTCCAATATTCACCCATAGCTACATTATTAGCTTTAATTTGCTGTCCTCCAGACCAATTACTTCCCATACACCACATAGCATCCCAAACCAAATCATAAGAGAAACTAACAGTTCCATCTCTTTTATATGTATGTAAATGAAATGTTATATTAACTTGATCACCATAAGGATCTGGTCTTGAAGCATCATAGGAAACATCATATCTTATTAAATTAGCATTTAATCCAGACCATATTGTTGTTGCCATTATATAAATCCTCCCTTATTATAAATCTAAAGGTAAATCACATGTGATACTTGTAGCAACTGTTGTTACTTGGGCATCAGAAGCATCAGTTATTGCTACAAAACTTCCATTTGGTAAGGCGCTAGAAGAATTATTATATTCACTTGTAGTCATAGCTACTATATTTGTTACACTATTATCATTACTTGGAATCCAATGTTTATCATTATTAATTTCAGAAGTCTTAATCGTATTTTTATTAGTTAATTTACTTGCATCTACAGCTGTTACAGGTATTGTAATATTAGCTGTTCCATTGAATGATGTAGCTGTACCTGTTACTCCTCCACTTATCGCTATTGTTCTCGCAGTTTGCAATCTAGTTGCTGTAGTTGCATTACCACTTAAAGCACCATTAAATGTAGTAGCATATACAGCTAACCATTTAGCACTAGAAGTACCTAGATTTTGTGAGTTGTTAATACCTGGTCTAAAAGTACCATCTTCTGCAAAATACCAAGATTTAGTTAATGAATTAGTACCAGCTTCAATTGCATCATCAGTCATATATCCTAAAAGCATATTTCCTTGATATACATTAAATGTAAATTTACCATTAGTAGAATTTGCTTTTAATAATGTTGTATAAGAGCCTGAAGCTGCAGTTGAATTAATTACTGCTACACCTTGACTTCCAGCTAAATATGTTTGTGTTGTTTTAGAACTACTAATAGTTCCTGTCATAGCACCTCCAGCTAAAGGCAAATAAGTATTATGAGTATGAGAACTTGCTGCTGCTCCAATTTCAGATAATGACCAAGAAATATTAGCTGAACCATTTACAGATTTACCTGTATTACCAATAGTTATTGTTCTAGCTGTACCCCAATTAGCTGTAGTTATATTTGCACTACCATTAAATGAAGTACCATTTATAGTTCTCGCATTAGCAAGTGTTGAAGCTGTTGTAGCATTACCATCTAAAGTAGCTTTTATAGTAGCTGGTAATTTTAAATTAACATTTCCACTACCATTTACTGATGTCGTAACAGCTGTTCCTGTTCCATCCGAATTAACAATTCCTATATTTCTAGCTGTACCCCAATTTGCAGTTGTAATATTAGCAGAACCATTAAAGCTTGTTCCATTTATAGTTCTTGCTGTTTGTAAAGTTGTTGCAGTTGTAGCATTTCCTGATAAGGCACCTGTAAAGGTATTAGCTTTAACGTTTCCATCTTTTGTTACTTCTAATAAATTATAAAATGAACTAGGACTTGTTCTAGTAGGACTTGATTGAATCATAAAGGAATTTAAAGCCCCTGTAGAAGATATATCCCAAGCGAATCTATGTGCATAATCATCAAATGTCCAAGCTAAATATCTAGTTGCAGATTGTTCTGCATCAAAGTTTAAAGCTCCTGTCATTATTCCACCTGAAACAGGTAAATAATTACCACTAACACCTGATGGAGTAATTATAGTAACATCATTTGTAGCATCATCTGTAACAGTAGCATTATTAAATCTTAATTTACTTCTTTGAGTCATTGCAGTACCAGAAGAATTTAAAATAGTATGTCCTCCTGATCCTCCAGTATCTATTGTAATATCTTTAGTGCCATCAAAAGCTACACCATTTATTTTTCTAGCTGTTTGCAATTTTTGAGCACTAGCTACTGTATTTGATAATACGGTTAAAGTACTTATTTCTGCTTCATATCCTTCATCTGATGTATAGATAGCTTCCCCATTAGCAGCATATGTATTATATAATGTCCATATATTTGTAGTTCTATTAGTTCTTTGACCCTCAGAAATAACATCAAAGCTATATGCTTTATATCCTGTAGTTATTTTACACCATAATTCTGTTATTGCAGGAGAAGTATTTGTATTATGTACTAATACAAAATTATCTAAAGCTAGATCAGATGATTTAGCTAACCAAACAAATTCAGAATTTTGATATTGACCTGAACTATTAGTTCTTAAATGGGCTTTTAATATACCTTGGCCTGAGCCATATGTTGAATATACATTAAATATTATGTAAGCATCATAATTCGGTGTTTGAGTAGATATACTAGCAAATTCAAACCATTGATTATTAGAACTTGCAGATGATAAACCAACCAAAGTACCTCTTCTTATTGTACTTAATTGTACATTTGCACTACCATCAAAATTTACAGCACTTGCAACTGTATCTCCTGTTATTGAAAAAGATCTAGGTGTAGTTAATTTAGCAGCACTTCCTGTAATATTAATCCCCCAATTACCACTAGCTCCTGTACCATCTTTTTTTACAGTATATGAAGTATAATTAGCACTATTTAATAATGTACCAGAACTACTTGGTAATGTATGTATTAAATCGTTTGTATGTGAAGCTGATTTAATATCATCATATCCAGTATTACTTGAATATAATCTCAAAACACCTTGTTTATTATCAGCAGTACCTGTAGCTAATCTATTACCTAACATTAATCTTTCATATCCATCTGTTGTAGTAGTACCTTCAGTTATATTTAATATAGAGTCATTACTATATTTTAAATGAGTATTACCTGTATTATTAATATCTGAAATAATTAAAGCATAATTTGTTGTTGTAGCAGGAGATATAGAATTTACATAAATTTGAGTACTTGTATTAGCATTACCAGCTAAATTACCTTCAAACACATTAGCTACAACATGACCATTATCTTTAATAACCATTAAATCTTGGAATGAAGTTCCTGAATTTGTACTTTGTTGAAAATTAAATACATTAGTATTTGCTGTAGAATCATCTGTAATCAAAATTCTTTGTTGTACAGAACCATTATTCCAAGTCATTGTACCTAAATTATCATCTATAGATACTAAAGAAGGTATTAAATTATTATCTTCATCTATTTTTACTATTTTATTATTAATATAATCTGGTGAGTTTATTTTACTTAAAAATTTTGCCATTTCTTTACTCCTTTATTTCAAATTACACCAAATCTTGCATATCATCTTTTACAAGAGATGATGCATCGAAGTAGAATGTTTGAGTACTTAAATTCTTATAAACAGCTATATTTGTTTCATTATGAACATAATCTACAATTAAATCAGTATCAATTTCAGATACAAATTCAATATCAACATCACCTGTTAAATAATCAACTTTACCATTTCTAGTTAAAATATTATCTACATTATATATTGCTCCGTTATTATTATCTCTTAATGTCCATTGTCCATCATTAACTCTAATCATAATAGATCCAGGCAATAAAGGCGCATTAGCTAATTTAAAAGTATAATGTAAATTGTCAGCTGCTGTTGAATTATTTAATTTTGGTATTGTAACTGTATAATCTCCAGTTAATTGAGATTTAGAAATTGAATTACCTTCTTCATCTGTATATTCAATTGGATCTAAATCCACCATTAAAATTCTATTATCTACAGCAAGTATTGTTTCAATAACTTCTTTATAATTAATAATAGAATTAAAATTAACTTTATCTATAGCATATTTATATCTCAAATCATTATTTATATTAATCATTATTGTTTGTAATTCATCTCTAGTTAAAGGTTCTTTTGTTAAGAACTTTCCTTTAATTGTCCAATAATATTTATTAATTGAATGTAAATCAATATCTATTGTTAAAGGTAATATTTTATATTCTTGTAAATCAGACATAATCATTGTTTTATATGTATCATCTTCTACAGTTTCCCAATCTTCAGTTCTTAAAATATATAATTTAACTATAAAACCATCTAATAATTCAATATCAGATAATTGTTGAACACCTGCTTGACCTGCATTTTGATAATCTCCAGCTAAATAATTTTTTAAACATTGTAAATCTTCTGAAGTAATTAAACCATCTTGATTTATATCAGCTAATTTTCTTTGATATGTTGTTAATGGATTACTTGTTGAATCGGCTAAATAATTCTCTAAAATAGCTACATCTTCTTCATTTATATAAGTATCTTTATTAATATCTCCTACATAATAATTAACAGCCATTCCTGGATCATTTGTTAAATCAGTAGCTCTGACATTAGCAACTCCAGGTTCTCTTAAAACAGCTCTTTCAAAATCAGCAAGTGTTATTAAAGTATCTAAAGTATTTTGATATTTAACACTGTTTTTTCTAGCTTCATCAGGAGTTTCTGGATCATATCCTACAGTACTATCATAATGGGTAAAATGTATAAAACTGCTTACATTATATATTGTAGGACTTGCAGGAGAACCACCTCTACTCCAAACATTACCTGTTATATTTTTTAAAGTATTAGCATATATTTGTCCTGATTCACCAGCACTTTTAATATAAAATACTTTAAATTTAGATACATTAAAATTCGTATAATAATCAATTAATTCAATATATGCAGCATCATTAACATCTACACCAAATTCAAAAAATCTTCCAACATTAGTAGTTAAATAAATATTATCTCTTAATTCCCATTGCTCATTTTGATCATCAATTAATATTATATGATCTTGATCTATATTTGAATCTTTTAAATAAATTCTATTATTAACTATATCATCTGTTGTATAATTATAACCATATATAGAATGCCAAGGTTTTCCTGAATCTGGATATGGATTATTTGATGTTCGTACCGGAGTTACTGGAACACCCTGCACTAGTTCAATTAAGGTTTCTAATCCATTATTAGTTGTATTAGATGGTAATTCGTATTGTTCAAAAGTTGTATAAGTAATTTCATCATTATCAGTTGTAAATGTACAAAATCTAGGCATTGTAGCACCATTAGAAAATGTATTAACAATATTTGCTTCTAATACAGCTGATTGATACCACCTCATTTTATATCCAATTAAATTATAAATACTTGCTGCATTTTTTCTTTGAGTAACTGAGCTTGGATAAACTTCTAATGATTGCATATCTTGATTATAAAATAACATATCTCCAATCATTGCCATTAATTTAACTAATACCATACCAGGATCATTTTCATCAGTAGATTTCCATTTTTGAGTAATACCTGGTATTGAATTAATTAAATCATTTAAAATATTTACATAATCTTTATCTGTATAATCTATTTTTACTGCATTATAATCTGTTTTTTGTACTTGATTTATATCTGCCATTTTTTAACCTTCCTTAATAAAAAAATATTATTGATTTCTCAATAATATTTTACTTAATTTGATATTTAATTATTTTTATTAAAATATTTTATTTAAAAAAATAAATTAAAAAAAATTTTAAAAATATATGGCATTTTTTAAAATTACTATATATAATATATACAAGCATAGAGAATAAATAAAATTGTAACAGGTTTTATATGTTCTTTTGGGTATTAAGAAATTCGTACTTTCTTAATATCCTTTTTAATTTAATAATAAACGCTATAATAAGCCCCAAAATATATTATAAATATAAATTAAAAGCTATCTAAATTAATATGATAGCTTTTTTGTTTTATATTTTATATGGATTATCATCAGCTGTTATTTCCATATTATATTCATTTATTTGACCTGTACTTTTTATAGTATATTGTATATAAATTTTTACAGTTGTTTTATCAGCAACAATAGTTATATCATTAGGTTGCATATCAATTCTTGGTTCATAAGCTGATACAGCATTTATAATATCTTCTTTTAATAGAGCTTCTACAATAACACCTTGATACATAAAAATTCTTTCTATTAACATACAACCATAAGATGGATCTCCCAATAATTCTCCTGGTCGTGTTCTTAAAAGAATACCTAAACACTCATTTATTGATTTATTTCCAGAAGATAAATTTGTTTTATATGTTCCTCTACTAATTATTTGAGGAAAACTATAAGTTGTTTGATTCATAATTTTTAACCTCCTACATAAGTTCCTACTCCTTGACCATCACCAAATCCATTTATTCCTATATAAGGTAATGGATTTGTAGAACCATATTCTCCTGATCCTCCACCTTTTGGTCTTATTTCAAAATGTAAGTGAGGACCTGTTGAATTTCCTGAGTTATCTGAATAACCGATTACTTGGCCTTTAGTAACTTTTTGACCTTTAGATACAGTAACATTTTTCATATGTCCATATATAATAGTATTTCCATCATCAGCTGTTAATCTAACATATGTTCCATATCCTGAACCTGAAGGACCAGCTGCATAAACTGTAGCATTTGTACAAGCAACTAATGTAGTTCCATTTGGACATCCAAAATCTACACCACTATGTTTAGCACCACTTGGATAATGACCATAACCAGCTGTAATAGAAAATTTACCAATAAATGGTATACAATATTGACCTCCACCATTTGCAGCTAAATCAGTTAAATTAGATGCATTAAATTTACCTTGTTTATCCAATTCTACAATATATGAATATGTTCTATCTCTTCTAGTTTTATATGTATTATAACTACCTAAATTGTTCTTGCAATATGTAACAAATTCTTCGAATTGTTCCATTGTAGATTTTCCATTTTGAGCTATCTTTGATGCATTTTGTTTTGTTTGAGTTACACCTGATCCATATTGATTCATAATATCAGCTAAAAATATAATAATTGCTGGATTTTGTATATTGTAAGGATCTCCTTGTAAATTAGATATACTATTTTGAGTATCTGAAGAAGCATATTCTTTTTGAGCTTCTTTTCCTTCAGTAGATCCTATTAAATTTGAAATACTTGTATATAAAGCAGTTCCTGGTGTTGGATGAAAGTTAGAACCATATTTATTTCTTTCTTGAGATGCACTACCTTTTCTAACACTTTCTTTTAAATCATTATATAGTTGACAACTTTTATCTGTAAATTTATTTTCCCAAGCACCATCTTTTTTAGTTATTTCAAAACAACAATCATATGCTCTAGCATGATGCCATTGAATAAGTCCAATTGACCATCCACCATTATCATATGGTGTTATTCTAGTAAATGCACTATCAGGTATATTATCAGGCCATGCATTTATATCCATTCCTATTTCATTTCTTAAAATAATAGGCATTGTCAAATTTAACAAATCTTGACCATTAGCTAAATAACCATCAGCTCCACTATCTTGATTTGCAGGATTATAAACATCCATTCCTAAAATTATATATTGATTTGTATCATTTTCTATAAAACTACCATATACAATATTACCTTCTTTTAAATCTCCTACTAAACTAATTGCCCATGGAAATTTAGTTCTATCATCATTTTGTGATTTATTACTATCTGCTATATATGATTGATATGCTTCATAAAATTCAGTTTGAAGTGAAGGTATATATATCTGTATTCTATATCTAGCCTCAGGATCTTGTCCTGTATCAGCATTAACAACAATAGCTTTATATATTTTAGTATCATATGTATTTGCGTTATATATATTCATAATTTCTCCTTTATATAATTATATTAAGATGGAGTATTAGTAATTACATCTTCTTTTTCTTGTGGAATTACAGTTTCTCCTATATTTCTTAATCTTATAACTTTAAATTCTGAATTATAAACACCTTTTGTAGATATATTATCTGTTATTGATGTTACTCCATATACTCCTTGTGTTCTTGAAACAGATTCAGCAATTTTTGGAATTATATCCATTTCAGTTAATACAGGTAAATCTCCAGGAATTCCTACAGTTATTAAAGTTGAATAATACATTTCATAAGCTTGATCTGATAATTGATCTACTTGACTATTATAATTATCTTGAGCTATTTTTTTATCTTCATCACTAGCATTACTACTCATTATATTCTCCAATTTTCTTTTTTCATAATTTAATGATGATTGTTTAATTAAAAAGTAATATAAATTAACTTCAGGATTCCATTGCTGTACTATATTTTTTGATTTCTGATTCCAACTAAATTGAAAATCTAATTTTAAATTATTTTCTCCATCCATTGGATTTATATAATTCATATGAATAGTTTTTCTACCAGCTTCATCTGTTATACTTAAAACATATTTAGGTTTTTGTGCATCTGTAATATCTTTATCTTTATATTTTTCTGTATCAGATTTAGACATTTGACCTTTCATAACCATTTCACAATATTCAAATGGATTTTTATTATTTACAGCTGGTACACTTACTTCTGGTGCATCATCTTGTAATCTTTCAGGAACATCTATTAAATATCGTTCTCCATCATTTAGAGTTTCAGTTCCTTTAGTTATATAAGGTTCAGGTGCATTATCAGGATCACCATAATATTGATATAAAACCCATCGCACTAAATCAGTTAATTTCCAAGTTGATTGACCATCTTCACCTATAGCTCCAAAACTAGCTTGAATATTACATTTTGGAGATAAATAAGATACACCTTCAAAAGTATAAACTGTTATTCCTGATGACCAATCAACTGAAGAATTTGCTTTAGAAATCAATAATTCATATTTCGGAGATATCATATTTGTATCTTGAGTATAATTATATCCATATTGTAAATAACCTCTAAATTTAGCTGAATTTTCTTCATCTATATCATAAGATATTAAATCAGCAATAAGTGAATCTAAAGCTTCTATTTTATCTGTGGTATTTTGACCATGATTAAATGGATCATAATTAATCTTTAAAGTAAAAGCATTGGCTGTTCCAGCTCCTGTTTTTTGAAAAGACAATTCAGCTATTAAATTTTCTTTTATATTATTAGAAGCTGAATTAAATATAATTGGATTATTTTCTCCTATTTGAAAACAAATCCAAACACTATATATAGGTCCCTGAGTTTCAATCATGTCACATACTTTTTTTAACATATTATTAAAATTAGTAACCATTTCTTTTTGATCTAAAGTTGCTGTTATGTTATTAAAATTTCGTGTAATATTAGCCATTACTCAATACTCCTCCCTTATTATATAGAGATATTGTTGTTGGAATACGTAATGTAGTTCCAACAGGTATATCAAAAGGATCTATAATATTGTTAGCTAATGCAATTACCCACCAAAATCTTGGTGTATTATAATATTGATTAGCTATAATATCTAATCTACCTTCTTCAGCAATACTAACAGTCATGTATTGATCTTCATTTGATTCATCTACTATTTTTTGAAACCAAGTTTCATGATATATTTTTTTAGTTTCAGGATCTTGAATTCTTCTTAAATTTTTATATCTACAAGCATTATCATATTGTTTTGGTTTTAAAAATTCCATAGGAATAAATTTTTCTCTTGTTTCTGCTAAATATGTAGGTGAAACATTATAACGTCTAATTAATTCTACTTCATTCATCTATAATACACCTCCTATACATCTAATACCTGTCCACCTAAAGTACCACCATTATTAGCAGCATTTGTTCTAGCATTAGATCTTTCTCTTGTTTCATATCTACCCATAACATTACTATTTTCAGATCTACCTGGATATAATGTATTATATGTGTTTTGTGTACTAGCTGCTCCAGCTCCTTCAATAATGTCTTTTGCAGATATAATTGTATCTGGATAACAATCCATATTTATAGTAACAGTATTCCAACCATAAAATGTATTTAAAATAGGTTTTTTCCATGTAGTACTATAAGATACTACATATCCTTTTAAAATCATTTGACCAAATATAAAATAAGTTGTAGGTGGAATTAATCCTTGTGAAGTATATTGAGGATAACAAGCAATTTGTAACATTTTATTTGCATTTGTATACCAAGTTCTTGTATCAAAAGGACCTTTAGCACTTTGACTTTGCAAACCAGCTGATTGTCTATTTAAAGCTCCTCCAGCTGCTATAAGAGTATTATAATCATGTGAAAAACTACCTGTTATTAAATCTCTATGTAAATCTAAATTAAAATTTACATTTTTTAAATCAGTTTGAGCATAAGCAGATAAAGGAGATGATCTTCCTAAAACTGTTTGAGTAGCCCATTGTGCTCCAATACTTTCAGTAACTTCATCCGGATATAATGGTAATTCAATTAAGTATTCATAATCTCCACCAACTCCCCATTGATTTGGTTTACCATATTTAACAATCATATAACATTCCCAAGTTTTAAATCCTGCTAATCCATTTGTAGATGAAGAACTAGCTTGATCTATATCTGTCATAAATGGGATATGATAATCTTTTACATATGCCATTATTTACTTACCTCCGAAATTGTTTCATTATAATTATATTCACTTTCAAATAAAGCTTCTGTTTGAACGTCATACCATCCTAGCATAAATGGTATTTGAAATTGTCTTAATGTTGTTGATTCTCCATTTACTTCTTTTTCAAGCAATGTATAATCTTCTTCATTTATATATCCATCTTGATTTACATCAGCTCTTGTTCTAAAAGTAGCTGAATATTTAGAATCTAATTCGTCTTTAAAAGTTTGTTCATCTTCAAGATCTACTTGTCCATTATTATTTCTATCTAATTCTTTTATTTGTTCTGGTGTTAATTCAATTTTTCCTGCTAAATAATTTACAATTAAATTATAATTAGTTGCATCATTTAAATAATCTCTTAATAATTTTAAATCTATACTGTTTAATTGATTATCTCTATTTAAATCTCCTAAAGTAAAATAAGCCTTACTTAGTTGATAATCTTTCATAATTTTTCTCATGTTATCACTATATACTCCGGGATAAAAGAAATCTTCATCATACATATGTTCTGGATAATATTCTTTCATTAATTGTTGTAAATATGTTATATCTTGAGAATTTGAATATTTATGTATTGCCATATTTAATAAATAATTAAAGAATTTTTCATGTACAATCCAATCATCTGTTACAAAATCTATAAATGGAATATTAACATCTTGATCATAATGACCTTGAATTATCAATAAATTACTAACATTTGCAACTACATTTGCATTTCCAGGTTGATCATATGTAAATACAGTAGTACCTAAACTTGGATAAGTAGGATCTCCTTCAATAAATTTATATAAAATTTGAGCATCTTCTATATTTACTTTACCATCTTTATTAATATCCATAACAGTTAATTGTTTTGGAGTAGCTTCCCAATGTAGTTTTTCAGATCCAGGACCTTCTGCTGTATATCTTGCAAGTAAAGTATAATCTTGCATATCAATTCTTCCATCAAAATTAATATCTCCTACTTCTAAAATTAAAGATTTTTCATTGGCTGTAAATACATCATCATAATTAGATGGACATTGAATACAAAGCCAATTAGCATCATAACCATTACCTATATCAACACTAGAACAAGTATACTGATAACCTTCCCCTGCTTTTAAATCAACTTCTACTACATTTTGTAATACAGATTCAGAACCAACAATATCTTGTTTTAATCTAACAAAAGAGCATCCAATAACTAAATGTACAGATTGCGAACTATTATGAGCTATTGTAACTTTTTCGCCTGGCGTGCATTTATATAAAGCTATTTTATATAAACCTGATGTATTATAATGTGGTACATCATCTCTACCTATTTCATCTCTAATTGCATAATTATAAATAAAAGTACCATCAAATTGATTAACAAATACAAGCATATCTTCATTTGGAAAATAATTTTTTCTTGAACCTTGTTTAATATCTAGTTGTAATTTTCCATCTATTAAATAATTATCCATTATTGTTACATCTGTAGAATCAATAACACCATCTAAATTTAAATCAGCTTTATCCATTATTTCTTGAGGATATGTAGCATTACTATATACAATATTATAAAGAATAGTTCTGTCTTGACTATCAATTTTATTATCTCCATTAATGTCTTTTGTTAAATCTACCCATTCAGATACATTATCTACTTCCCATCCAACAGATTCACAATAATCTTTTATAGCATCTAAATTATTAATTATAAAATTTGATTCTTCATCAGATATGTTTTTAGATGTCCATTGTATTAAATTATCTTTTAATTTCATATTAAATAAAGTATTTAATTCAGGAAATTTTTCAGTTATTTCTTTTTCAACAGAGAACATATCCTTTACATTTGGTAAATTTAAATAATGTATTAAAGATTGTTGATCTGTTTTATCAAATTTACCTAAAATAGCTCCTGTCTGTGATAATTCATGATTTAAAAATCTTTTTAAATATTTAACATAAAAGTTATCTGTTCCAAATTTTATATTCATTTATTATCTCCTTAATCATATAGTTATTTCGCACATAATTATAGAAATAACATATTTTTATATTTAATTAATATATTTATGTACCTTCAATTTGAATATATTAAATAATTCTAATAATATTTTACAAGATTTAAATTATGCTAAAAATAGAGAAGAATTTAAACCTTCTCTATTTTTAATATAAATATCTAATTATTAAATGTATTTAAATTTTTTAAATTTTTCATATTATTTAAAACACCATTTTCATCCCAAGAAGGTTTTAATGTACCTGTATTTATATTATTAACAGCTGTTATTACTTGGTCTAATTTAGCACATAAAGTATCTGTTTGGCTTTGAATTATAGTATCAAATGATATACTTTGTTGACTGGTTTCTCTATATGTATCAGTTAAATTTCTTAATTCATTGGCTGTAGATGCTGTAAGTACTGTTTCATCTTCGTGCAATAAAGCTGGATAATTATCATATGGTACTCTATTTAAACCAATACGATATGAGCCTTTTGGAGCTTCATATACACTAGCATAATCAATATCACCATTGGCTTTAGTTCCATCTTCACCTGTTGGAACTAAATTATTATTAACAAAATATGACATTTTTGAACCAATTGACCAGTACTTAAATAATGATTCTCCTGTATCTGGATTTACAGTCGTAAATAAAGCTTTTAAATCATCTTTTGTTATAGGTTCTCCCATTTTATTAGTAGATTCTAGAGAATTAACTTGATCTAATAAAAAAGCATAAGCTGCATAATATCCTCCTCTATCTTCATCACTGTTAAAATCTCGTAATCCGCTAGCTACAATACTATTCCAATATTGAGCGTTTTTTCCAACATAATCTGTATCAGTCCAACCTTTTTTACCATCAAAAAAGTTTGTTATACCTGTCCAACCTTTACGTATACCCAATCCCCATGTATCTATAGCATCACCAGCAGATCTCATAAATTTGCCCCAGCCAGTTAAATCATCTGTATTTAATTCAGCTCCAGCTCCACTTACAAATTTACTAGCTGTATCACTAGATGCAAATGAACTATCACTATTTTTAAAATTCTCCTCAGCTGTTTTAGCACTTTCTTCTTTATTTTTTTGATCTGCTTGATAAATACCAGCTCCAATAGCTGCTACTAAAGCAGCACTAGCAGCAACTGTTCCAACAGTTCCTAACGCAATACCTCCACTAGAAGCTAATATACCAGAACCAGTACCACCAGCAGCACTACCAGCTAAAGCTCCGATACCTTTACCAATTACACCAGCAGCTAAGGTTCCAGCTATACCTTTAATTGCAGTAACAATAACATCATACCAATGACCCATAAATTCTTTCAAAGTAGCAAATTCATTTGAAATATTTTCCATTGTTAATTCTTGTAATTTTTGATTTGTTTGATTCATATCATTTGCTAGATCTTCAGCTGCTTTATTACCATTAGCTTCTGTTTGAGCTGCTGTTTGTCTTCCAGCTTCTTCTGCAGCATTTAAATCAGCATTTCTTTCATTCATTTCAGTTTTACCTTGTACATCTAAATAGGTATTAGTTACTCCTGCATATAATGGAGATAGTCTACCTTCAGGTGTTAAATTTGATACAAAGTTAGCTGATTTATTATAAGCACTTGCTACGTCGGCTGCATTTCTAAAGTCTCCACCACTTTCAATCATATTTGCAGTAGCCATAATTAAATCTAAATTACCACTATTTAAAGCAGCCATTGGATCATTATACATTGTTGCAGTACCACTATATAACTTACCTATTAAAGCGTCAGAATATCCTTGCTGTCTTAAATTTTCATATTCTCCTGTCATTTGAGCAAATTGTAAACCTAATTCTTGTTCAGCTAAAGCGCCCATTGGAGATAAACTATCTATCATATCTTGCAAATATTTATTTGCTACAATTGAATTACCACTAATATCTTGGGTTGTTAATCCTATACCTCTAACTTGTTTTATTAAATTAGGTTGTTGATCTGCAAATTGTTGAAAAGATGCAGAAGAAGTATTTAAATAAGGTACTATAGTATTTGTAACTACAGTTTCAATAGCTTTAGCTGTTGCTTGCGCTCTACTTTCTTCTGATTCCATATTTATACTAATACCTTGACTTGCTAAAGTATTCCACATTTGCATAACATCAGAAGAAGCTACATTATTAAATAAACCTTGTTCTTGTAATTCGTCATTTATTCCTCTTTGCGCATCATAATATTGAGATCTTGTAGTTCTATTACGAACAGAAATATTTGTAAATGTATCTTCATATACTTGACTTTGTTTATTAACACCGGCAAAAAATAAATTAGTTAATTTATTAACACCTGCTAATAATGTATCAGCTGCAATTTGGATAACACTAGCTCCTTTACTAAATCCTTGAGCAGATTTATTTAATAATTGAGAAGCTTCATTTCCCATCTTACCATTTTTTATATTTAATTCAGCTGCTTTTTGAATATCTGCGTCTGACCTAATAGAACCTGTTGCTTTAATTCTATTTATTTCTGATTGTACAGCTTGATTATATACTTTATTTTGACGACCTGTTGTATATATACTACTAGCATTATTTAAAAATCCTTGTAAAGATCTTTGTTGATAAACTGATGTGTTAGGTCTAGTATATCCTTGCTGCCTATTATATTGATTTTCTTCTTGTCTTTTTTTGATTAAACCAGCTACTTCTTTTGCTTGATCTTCAGTTAATTTAATACCTAATCTTTGTAATTCATTTTGAATATCTGTTTTCTCATTAATTTGCTGCATTATAGCTTGAGAACCAGATAGAGAATTAGCAAAATGATCTTGCAAATAATTTAATCGTTCATATAATTTAATTGCTTTTTCTAAGTTAGGTAAATCTATAGGACTCCATGATTTACCATAAGCTTCAACATTTTGTTTTTTTCTAGGCATTATTAATCTCCTTTTTCATAAATATCTATTAATATTTTACTTAAAAAATAAGTTTAAAAACTTTTATAAAAACTCGTTACATTTTTTAAAAAATATAGTATAATTAATATATAGAAAGTATGGAGGTATAATTATGGAAGAATTTACTTTAATTTGTATGAGATTAAAATCAGGAAAAGAAGTTTATTTAGCAGAAGGACCTGGAAAATCTTTAAAATGGGTTATAGATAAAACAGAAGCAATATATTTTGAAACTGAAAAAGAAGCAGAGGAATGTGCTGTTAATTATTTTAAAAAATTCAACAATTGGTATTTAGTAAATACTTTATAGAAAAATAGCTATAATAAATAAAGAAGGTGTTTAATATGAAATCAAGTATTATAAAACAAGATAAAGCACTAGAATTAATAAGACAAAAATATCCAACAGCAGAATATTGGTATAATGAAATAGAACAAACATATAATATAGCTTTTGAAGCTCAAGGTAAAGTATATTCATATAGATGTTTTAATACTTTAGAATTTTTAAAAAGAATAAAAATATTAGATGAAAATATAATATATAAGAAAGATTATGATTCGTATATCAAATCTATAAATAAGACAAAACAATATATAGAAGATATAAAAAACAATAAAGCTATTTATTTTTTAATAACAAAAGAAAATGCTTTATATGAAGCAGAAAAAGAATTAAAAAGATTACAAAATATTATAAATAAATGCAAAGTTTTAGATATATAAGGAGAGTGATTAAAATGCCAAGAAATAGACGTCCACAAAGTTATATAGTAAGTAATCCAGATTATCAGAATACTACAATTGAACAAAGAAGACAAATGCAAAATACTTGGGATTTATTAGAACAACAAGAAATTGCAAATGATTTAGCTCAACAAAAATTAAAACAAGATGAAATAAATTCTAAGAGACAAGCAGAAGCAACTATACAAGCCGCAAGAGAAGCTGTTGATAGAGAATATAACAATAAACTTAGATTAGAAAATCAAAAATTTATAAACGAATTAGAATTAGAATTAACAAGACAAAATCATGATAGACTAATGAGATATAATAAATTATGTGATAAATATAATTTAAATTATAATGATTTAAAAAATATTGAAACATACTTAAATAAATCTAATGCTGATATTGATAATAAAATAGAAACAGAAGAAAATGATATATCTACTTTAAAACAAAAATTAAATAAATTAGAAAATCCATATACAAAATATAATCAAGAAAGACTTTCAATAAAAGGTCAAATAGATAGATTACATTATAAAATTAATCAATATAAATCAGATACTTCAATAATAAATAAATTATTTAACAATAAAAAATATAAAACCAAAATAAAAGATTATGAAAATGAAATAGATTTAATGAATAAAAGATTAGAAGAATTAGAAATTAAATTACAAAATATAGATGATACAGAATATTATTCAAAAAAAGATTCAATAAATCAACTTATTGCTGATAAAGAAAATAACATTAAAAAATTAGAGGAACAAAATACAGAATATATAACAAATACTTATAAAGACTTTATGGAATTTAGACAAAATCATTATAATGAAGAAATAGAAGATTTATTTGAAAAATTAGATTTACATTTATTTAGAATAAAAGATAAAGATATAAAAAATACTGGAACTATTAAAGATTATAAAACTTATATAAAAAAATTAAAAGATAGGTAATTAAATACCTATCTTTTATTTCTATTTTTAGCTTCTTCAATAGCTTTTTCTTTTGCTTCATTTTCTTCTTTACGCATTTGAATTAATTTCTTTAATACATATACTCTTTCATATTCATCCATATCATTTGTATCTTTAAAAGATATTGAGCTGCATAATTTAGTTATCATTAATTGCTGATCTATAATATCTTCTACGTCTTCTTTAAAAAAACTTAAATGTTTATCATCTAATTTTATTACAGCTCTATAAACTGGGATTGAATAATTCATTTGTTATTGGTAATCCATGATTAATTACATTACCGCAATTTGGACATTGAGCTGGTATAACTTCATCAAATCCAAAAGAATTATCTAATTTAGCTATATTATTTCTTAAAAATCTATTATCTAATATATCTAGATTATCAACCCAATCTTCTAATTCTTCCATTAACAATTTTTGGCCATTTATTTTATCTATATATAACATAGATGATACTGTATATACTAATTCATTTCTATCGGCATTTGGAAATTTATCAATATATTCTCTTAATCTATCACCCATATTTATAGTATCTTGCAAACTTGGATATTTTAAATCAATTTGTAATTTACTTAAAGGTAATTCTATTTTTAACATTTTTAATTTTTCTTTTGTTAAATAATTAACATCTAATTCAGATAAATTTACCTCATGTACAAAAGTTGTAGTACATTTAGGGCAGAAACAACTTACTTTATATGTATCATCTAATAAACTCAAAACTCTTAATTTAAATAATAAGAAATTTGCATCTAATAATTTTAATTTTCCTGCATCTACATTTTGATCTAAAATACAAGCTTGTAAAATATCCTTTCTAACTTTATCTTCACTTTCATTTCTCAAACGCATTTTATCTTCTTTTGTTGTCATTCTTCTCAATGTAATACTTTTTCCAATATTATCAGCTTCTGTATATACAAGTCCTTTACTTGGTAATGTAAAAGTATCTTGTGTTTTAATATTTTTAACATCTGGTAATATTTCTTTGTTTTCTTCTTTATTCATATTTCCTACCTCCAAAAATAATATTTTTATTCTTACAATAATATTTTACATAATTATAAAACCATCATTATTTAACTCATCATACATATCTAAAATTTCTTGATCAGATAAATTAGTTTTATTATTTTGTTTAATTTTATTAACAACTAATCTATTTTGATTTATAGTTTTATTGATTTCTTCATCAATTTGCGTGTTAATATCTTCATCTTGATTATCTGAATTATTGAAATCTTTATTAAGACTAATAGAACCATCAAAATTTTGAGAAAATCCAAATAATTCATCTGCTACATTATTACTACCACTAATTGTTGTCATATCTGAATTATTACCTATTGTAACATTTTCCATATAATCTAATTCATTTAAATCTACACTTAAAGTAGCATTATATACAGCTCCACCTAAACTATCTGAGATATCTTTTCCGACAGATTTTATTTTAGTACCGTTATCTAATATTTTTGTTGTTTGTTTAGGGTGATCTATTTTACCTGTAGTTTCATTTTTTTCGAGATTAGTTATTTCTTTTAACAATGTATGACATTTTATTAATTTTATTCTTTGTTCAACCAAAGTATTTCTAAATATAGTATAACCAATACATTCTTTATTTTTAATTATATCCATAGAAACTTCTTTTGTATTAAATCCATCTAATTTTAAACTTTGTAATAGCATTAATGATTGATAACCATCACAACTTACTCCAGCTATATTCCAGCCTAAATCATATTTTAAATAATGTATAAAATCCTTTACTTTAATCATACTTAACTCATCATTAGCTGGACATTGAATACCAACTGAAAATACATGCCTAAATACTATTTCTTTTAAAAGAGTTTGATCTCCTGTATCATCAAATCTTTCTTGATTTTTATATCCAAGAACAGCAACAGCACTAATTCCTGTCATATCTCCAGATTTTGATAAGTCACAATGAATAAATATTTTTTTACTATATAATATTTCAGGTACTATTTCAGGATAAAAAAAATCTTTAATTTGTAATGAATCATTTAAACCTGTTTTTATTATTTCATCTTTAAAAGGATTTTGCATATCTCCTATACAAGGTTCAACTATTCTATATGGAATATATTTATAACTTGATTGTACAGAAATACCACAAGTATCTATCAATGTTCTATTAAAATCCATTTCAAATCTATGTTTCATTTCTCTAGGTACATCAATAACAGTATATCCTTTTTCTTGAGCTTCTTTAATTTCTTCTTCACTAGGATTAACTCCCATTATGTAACTAGTTAATAATTCATTTCCTACTGCTATCTTAAACCATTCACCACTAAACTTAGATGCAGGTAATACTTCCCATTGTTTATATCTACTTACATGCATTCCAGGTTGTCCTTCATTATCACGAATAAAACTTTCAAGTACAGCATTTGTAGATTTAGCAGATGAAATTAAATACATTCTACCTTGAATACGTCCACCTTTAAGGAAACGAGATGATAAACGCAAATATAACTGATTATATATTTGCATCATACCTGCTTGTAAATAATCAACATTATCATTATCACCAAAAGACATCTCATCCATAGCAGCAAACATAACAGCAACAGATAAAGCATGTTCTTCAGTAGAACCAATATCTAAACGAATATCTTTATTAGGTTGATAAACTAAATTTGTTCTACCTGTTATAGTACCTCTTTCCTGGAACCAAGGACTTTTTTGTAAAGCTTTTTGAAATTTACCCCACATTGTTTTTTCAGCAAGTTTTAAATTTAAGTTAAAGAATAAAAACCAAATAGTTTCATCTGCTCCTAAATAATATCTATTTGGATTTTTTAAACACATTAATTTATATAATTCATAACATAAACTGTAAGTTGCAACTGTAGATTTACCAGTACCAGTACTTCCTGTTATTGCCCATTGATCTATAAAATTAGCTGGATCATGTACATAAGCTAATTCTTTTTTCCAAGTATCATAAATATCTCTACCATAATTTGTATAATTACCTAAATATTGTTCATCACACAAAAAAGTAGTTAAATCAACTGGTATTTCTTCATAATCTTCATAATAGATATCTTCTAGTTCTTTAGATTTACCATTATCAGCAATTTGTGATAATATGTTTTTAACTACTTGCATTTCATCATCATTTAATTTATTTAATATTTCTAAATTATTCTCCAAAAATATTCCTCCTAAGATATCTTCTTATTAATATTTTACAAACATAAAAATAAGAGAGATTTTTTGAATAAAATCTCTCTTGTATATATTTTAGAAGGTGATTAATTTGTAAGTGAATTTGATTGAGTACCAATATAATTTGGTTTTGTATATGTTGTGTAAGCTGTTTCGTCATCTCCGACATACCAAGAACTGAAATCAGGTTTAGCATATGGTACAGGTTTATCATAATAAATTGTTGTTGAAAATTGTCTTAATTCAGGATTTTGTCTTGAATATTGACCTTGATTATATTCATTTATCCAACAACCTAATAGCCACCAACTTATTTGTCTTGTTCCGTTAGGTGCCCATTTATAAAGAATACCATCATTACTATAATATTCTTTAAAACCAATTTTATCATTGGTTATATTATGTGCCATAGCATACCAAGCAAGTAATATGTATTCTGTTTTCATACCAATATAATCAGTAAATGAAATAGGAGAATTTCCTACTGATGGTACACCTGCATAATTAACTTGACCATTTCCAGTTCTAATACTAATTGGCTCAATTGTCATTTGAGGACCTGTATAATCTCTTAATGATAAAGCTAATGCTTCGCTTGCTTCTTCAGCAGTTGCAACTAATCTACCATCCATTCCATACAAATCTCTTTCAAATTTTATTTTTAAAATAAAATCTGAAGTTCTACCAGGTTCAAAATCAGCTTTGTGATTTAAAATATATGTTGTACCTAAATATTTGTTCATTCCATTTTGTAATTGTCCTGCGCTATCATAAGATAAATCAGAATCAGTAAATATACCAGCCATTATGCTTCACCTCCTGTATTTAATTCAACACTACCATAAGAAATATTTAAATAAATTTCAATATTCTTAATAGTAGGCATTACACTAACATCTAATCTAATTTTCAATGTTCTAGGATCTGTATCAGAACTCATATTATAAATATTATAATCACCTACAGCTCCTTCGCTCATCATTCCTTCTAGGAATTTAGCTGTTTTTATTGAGAATGTTTCAAATGCTGTAACAGCATTATATTGATATTGTAATTCAGTTGCTAAATTATAAACAAATCTTCTAATTTCGATTACAGTTAGATCTGCACTTGATTCAGCAAAAGCATTATCTTCTCCTGATGTAGATTCAGGCATCAATATTGTACTATTTCCTGCAATTACAAATCTTCCACCTTGTAATCTCATTATAGGATTTATATTAACAGCTGTATCAGATTGCCATTGTTCAGATAAATCTGAACCTATTTCAAATTCAGGTCTTAATATATTTGCAACTTGTCCACTAGCCACACCTGCTTTTGGTGTATATACTTTTCCACCTTTACTTAATGCATTTCCAACAACAGTTAAATATACATATGATGGTGGCATCCAAACTTGTTCTGTACCTACTTGCATATATTGCCATGGAGCACATATACTTCCACTTGGAATTGCTTGATCATCACTTAATTGTTGATAAGCTACTGAAGCTGCTAATTCTTGTTGATCTTCTGCAGGTGTTCCAATAGGAATATCTATTAATGCTCTACAGTCTTGTCTTATTAAACTTAAATTTAACATTGCTTCTGCAATAGGAGCTGATGTAGACATATCTTCATCTGTATATCCTCCTGATGTTAAGAATTTTGGTTGATATAAAATTTTATCTTTAATAAAATCATAACTTCTAGGAATTTCTGCAGCTACTTTACTTTCATCAAAATCTGTTCCACCAGATAAAGCTTTATTATTTACTACTTGTAATTCAAATTTCTTTGGATCATCTTCTAATACATCTATTATAATTCTATCAAATTCTATTGTTTTTAAAGCATCAATAAGTTTTTGATTTGTTTGTTCTTGTGAATCTTCTTTAACTATATTGATTAATTTTTTTCTTTCTAATAATGTATATTTTAAATATACTTCTAACCAATAAGCAATACCAGAATTACGAACTGTAATAGTCATATCATTACCAAAAGTTCCTCCATATTTTTCAGAAATTTTTACATCATTATGATCTGCAGATTCATCTGAATCATAATGTGATAAAATAACTTCAGCTTTAGTAACTCCTAATTCTTCTGATGAAGTATCTTGATTTACACATGCAATTCTTCTGAATAATACAGGAATTCCTGAATTTAATAAACCAGCTACTATTTCATGTGTTATAGATCCTTCAGGACTTCTATCACCACAAGTATCATTAAAATCATCTAAACTTGTAAATGGATAAACAGTTTTCCAGTCACCTGTAATAGCTGTTCCAGGAACATAAGCCCAATTATCTACAAATGTAGTTGAGTTACGTAATTCTCTAGATAAGTTATTAGTATAAATATTAATGAATGACATTTATTATTTCTCCTTTCTTTTAAAAATTATTTTGTAATTAATTTACATTCTAATACTTTGTCTTTATTTAATCTTGTAATTAGTTTAAGTTTATTTTGTTTTGATTCAACTTTTTTATTATCTGTAAAATTATCAAATTTATATTTTGTTATAGTATTATATGTTTTATAAGCTTCTAATTTAAGTTCTACTTTTTTAATTTTATTGTCTCTTGTCATATAAGCCTCTATTTTTAAATCACCTTTTTTATTTTTACTTAAATTTTTAACATTAAATTTTTGAATTTTATCATCTTGTTCTTTTAAGTATTTTTCAAAAGCTTCATTAAATGTTTTAGAACTATATTTAAAAGTTTCTTTTTCTTTATCATCACAATTATCACATTCTTCAGTTACAGATTTACTTTCAAATACTCTTTCTTTCATATCTGATATAATAGCTTCATCATTATTAGCTTCATAAATTGCATTTAAAGCTATTTCTTTAAGAAAATCTAAAGGCATTTGATAATAATTTCTGTATACATAATCATATAAACTTCCACTAGATTTTACTTCATTTTGAAAATCTTCAAAATTATCATAACTACCTTCATTTAATTTTTTAGATTCATCTAATTCTTCTTCTGAATCTTCACTTTCATCTTCTTCAGTTTCTGTATTTGTATCTTCTATTGCAGAATCTTCTGTATTTGTTTCAATATTTTCATCTGAAATAACTTCTTCTGTATCTTCATTAGATGTTTCAACAGGTTCAACATCTAAATTATCATCAGCTAAATCAGCATCTGAAACAATTTCTTCACTTGTTTCTACTTCTACTGGTTCTTCCTCTGTAGATGTTTCATTATTCTTTTCTACAGTAACTGTAGAATCTTCTGTATCAATAACTGTTTTATCATCTCCTACAGTAACTTCTACTTGATCTGTTTCAATTTCAACATCTTCTTGTAAATTTAATTTGCCTTGTAAAGCAAGTATTGTTGCTTCTGTTAAATTCATAATTTTTCTCCTTTCTTTTTATTAATTTAAAACTGTAAATATATCCTTATTTTCATCTAAATATTGTCTTATGGCTTGTAATTCACTATTACCTTCACTTAATAAAGTATCACCATCCAATTCAAATTTAGAAGAACTTGATTTATATTTACTTCTAATTCTACCTAATACAATTTTACACATAGCTAGTGATAATTTTCTTAACTGAGTTTCCCAATAATCTTCTCGAATATCTTCAACTGAATAATATTCAGGTTTAAAATTAATAGTTACTCTATTTGGAATATTTGGATTAGCTGATATGTATAATTTTTGATTTGGTTTATCCCAAACAAAATCCATATCTGTTGCAAGTATATTTAAATTACGTTTAATCAAAATTGCATTAGCATAATTCTCTATATTAAACATTCCTGTCACATTCATTAAATCCATAGCAGGCATTTGAAAAGGCATTCCTGTTAAAATACTATCTTGACCTCTCATAACAGATTCAACTGAATCTACATGATATTTTGATAAATCAATACATGGAGCATATGGAACAGTTGCTGTATATAAATCAGTCATATAATGTTTTAATTCTTCAAATGCTTGTTCTACAATGTCTTTAATATTTTGAGGAGTTAATTCTAAATCTAATACTTGTCCTCCTAATTGACTTTCAATGTACTTTACTATTTTTTTCAATCTTTTAGACATACGAGGATAAGTACGAGGTTTTGTTATATCATTATCTTTATAAATAGGATCTAAATTTTCATTTGACATCATACTTTACCTCCATACATATTTATATTAAAGTATTTAATCAAGTTTCTCGGAGGTAGGTTATAGGCGAGAAACTTAAAATAAATACTTTATATATTAAGTTTATTTTTTATCTTAATATTCTATTATTCCATTGCAGCAGCTGTAACACTTAATCCAATATTAGCATCTGCAAGTGCTAAATAATAAGCAGCTTCTTCTGAAGATTGAGCAGCAATAACTATTTCATCTCCAGGTTTTACAACTTCTACAAAATTAACTCTAAAATATCTGAATCCTGCGTCTTCTGTTCCTTTATTTGTAATTGTTATTTTTTGTGGAACACTTGATAAATCTAATTTTGCCATATTAAACATTCCTCCTCTTTTAAAATTTAAATTGGTATTTGAATCCAATTCATACTCTTTAATTTTCTGATTAGTTATTTAAAAAATAAATAACGAAAGAAGTAAAAAGAGTTTTGTTTTTAATATTACTACCCCAGATTATATCTCCTATTAATATTTTACCTTATTAATATAAAAAATCTGCTAAAGACTGAGTTATCTTATTTGATTTACTTTTTTTACTTACTTTTTTATTAGTTAATGTCTTTTTATTTTCTACTTCTGTTTTTTCTTCTTTTATTGATTCTTCAGATTCTCGAGAAACTGTTTCTTCAACTTTTTTAGTAACTTTTTGATTTGTTTTCTTTTTTTCGAACATTTTATTACCTCCAATTAAAATAGCCTTAATTCACTTTAAAATTAAATTTAAAGCATTTTTATATACAATTCATATAAATTATATAGAGTTAGCCTAAAATAAATAATCAATATCTTTGACTAACTCTAATATTATTTTACAAAAGCAAAAAGAAAAAAGACTGTTTTTACAGTCTTTTTAAATATTGTAAGGCGAATAGTAAAAATTGTTCGCTGCTCTACCTATTGAGCTACCTCCCGAATTATTTGGTCGGGAGGGTTGGATTTGAACCAACAACACGCGGATTTCCAGTCTTTTTAAAAGGAACTATTTATGCCTAATATAAAATTAATTATCAAGATAATTTACTATTTGATCATAATTTATTTCACTACCTGAAAAATCTTGTTGAATATTTTCTCTATTAAACCATTTATTAATATATGAATCAGAATTTACAAGTGTTTTTGCTGTATTACTAAATTGATCATAATCTTCAATATTATCAGATATATCAGTATAAAAATTTAATTCAAAATATTCTTCACTATAATTATCTTTTCCATCAGGACCTGAATCATTAGATATAGAATATTTTAATTCAAAAGCATTACCTGTATTATTATTTATTATTACAGTATTGCAATTTTCTTCATAAACAAAATCATCAGGTTTAGTTTCATATGAATTTCTAACTATATTATATTTTTTATTATTAATCAATTTATTAAAATCTTTATTATTATAAAAAGTTTCTAGTCTTTCTTCTGGAGATGCATAACTATTCATATATATCAGCTTCCTTTCTTTTTATTAATCCCATAAATCCCAAAAGTATTTATTTATAAGATTGAATGCTTCAGTTTTCATATCATCTCTATATTTATCAATTCTTCTAGCTTCATCTAACCATTGAAAGTTTAAACTTATTT